>Ga0209208_10012064_pt1 | contig 11002 bp, 11 predicted proteins | sample S1TSphfallax_3_FD_187694 | JGI IMG/M metagenome (GOLD analysis project Ga0209208, IMG submission 187694) | Host-associated microbial communities from peat moss isolated from Minnesota, USA - S1T2_Fd - Sphagnum fallax MG (SPAdes) (version 2) | ecosystem: Host-associated > Plants > Peat moss >... | reverse complement strand
AATTTCTTTTAGCTTGTATATTTTTAGACAACAACACAACCAAATTTTTCATGTAGGGCAAATCAAGATGACCCACATGGTCAAATTGCGCCAAATTTTGAGTATAATTTTTTTAAATCATAAATTTAATATTGGCAACAAGAAAATTTTTGTTAGTGTTTCCAAGTTCCTTTTATCAACATTGCATGTTCGATGTTGTCTTAGTGTTGACATTTTTTCTTGAATGCCTAATCATCGTTCATTTGCTCTTTGCCTTTTTTGATTTTCCAACCTTCACCCCTTTGGATCTTGCCTGGTCATTGTTCATTTGCTCTCTTCCATTTTTTATTCTCCAACCTTCGCCTCTTTGGATCTTGTCATCAAACTTGTTCATTGTGTAAGATTTTGATTATGCATTTCTGAGTTGATGGGATTATGTACACATGTAAACCAACTCCTCAAGCTAATGGAATTTTGTATGCATGCATTAGATTTTTGTTGTGTTTAAAATTCATTTTGGAAGAATAGTGGTTGTAATCATCATTCAAGAAAACGCGATTTTTTAGAAGGCCAACTTCATTGAAGTGTCCACATTGACCCAAAGGTATGTCCATTTTGACTACAAGTTTAGGGCATGAAAATTGCATGTTACATGTGACCAATACATTTGAAAAATATATTTGACCAGTATATTTGACTAAAGTGACCTTTTTGACCAAGTGGCAAGTTGAAGATTTGGTCAAAATGGACAAATGTCCATCAAAATGGCCATGGTTTACTCAAATTAGCCATATTGAATGGATAGGGTTTAATCAAATTGACCGTCCTAATTTGACACTTAGTCAAATTGGCCACTATGATTTGACACTTAATCAAATGAACCATATTCATTTGATGAGTTAACCTACTTGTTAAGCCTAAGCTACCTACTTAACCTAACATAACTAGTAAATTAAGCTAGGCCTAAACTACCTATCTAGCTTAGCATAATTAATAAGCTAATAAGCTACTTGATAAGTAATAACCTAATTAATAGCCTAGCTAAGTAACCTAACCAAAACCTATCTAGTAGGTTACCTAGGATGTAGCTTAAAACTATTAAATAGCCTATAACTAAGTAGTGTAAGCCTTCTAGGTGGGTATCCTAGGTGACCTAGGCTTACTAAGTAGACCTATTACCCATATAGGTCACCTACTAACCTACACCTACTATAGGTATGTAGCCTAGGCCTATAGGTAAATAACATAAGCCACCTAGACCTAGCCTATCCTACTAATTAAGTAAGTAGCTTAGGGCCACCTAGGCTTACTAGGTAGGTAGGTACCGAACTATTGTTACCTAGGTACATATGTAGTTTAACCTAGGCTACCTAGGTATGTATGTAGCCCAACCTAGGCTATTTTGGTAGGTATATAGATTAACATAGGTTACTTAGGCCTATTAGGTAGGTATGTAGCTTAACCTAGGCCTATTAGGTAGGTACGTAGCTTAACCTAAGCTACCTAGGTAGGTATAAACATAGACTTAATAGGTACCTATAAAGCTAAATAGATTATAACCTATATGTTACCTAAGTACATGCATTTATTAATAGGTACATCTTAACTACTTATAACCTACATATTTATGTAAGTAGTGTAAAAAAATTCAAGTTCATTTAGTGCAATATGTTGAAAAAAAATTCATGAAAGTTGATTACAATATGCTAGTCCAACATCATGTTTATTACAATATGTTGTGCAAAAAAGTCACCTTATGGGGTGGTGGTGCAATGATTATGGACTTGACTCTTTAACATGGAAATGAGGAGTTCAAGTCCCCACACTTACAACCTAGGCTATCTTGGCTACTTAGGTGACCTAATTAGGTAGCCTAGGTTGCAAAACTTGTTAAACCACCTTGCCTTGGCTACTTGGCCTAGCCTAGGGGGCTCGGGCTAGCCCAAGTGGCTTGGTCTAACCTAGGTGGCTAAGCTAGGTGGCCTAGCCTAGGCATAGGACATAAAGTTGGTAGGTAAATAAGTAAATTAGGTTATTAATTAGGTAGGTAGGTAGGTACGATAATTAATTAATTAAGTTTTTCATATTAATTTTAAATAAAATAATTTAAATAACATATATTTTTGGTTGTTGCCTAAATTATATTATTATCATGGTGATTCAATAAAAAAACCTAGTTAAAAAAACCTAGTAAAAAAGACCAACAAAAAAAACACAATCAAAATGGTCAAGTCCAAATCGAATTGTCCAAAATGGCACTTCGGTCAAGTTGGACATGGGGGTAAAACAACCACATGGGGGGTTTTTTTACAAAAAAATTTGGTCAAAAAAGCTAGGATTTCTTGTAATGCATGGTGGTACTAGTTTTCTTATGGTTATGTTTGGTTTGAAGGTTCGATACATGTGCAAATGGCAAACATCAAGGCACAACAACAAAAGGCCAAGTTTATTAAACATGGGCTTAAAATAAGAGTTAAACACGTAGCAAAGTTGGTTGAAATAAAAGCAACAAATCTTGTGCAAACTGAAGTTGCAGAGGAAGAAATTAGAGCTTAAAAAACATAACCACCTCCTCCAACACATTGTCAAATTCAAATTCTGAGGTCGTTTCATTACATCAATGCCTCAATGAATATATTTCTTCCATTTCGTTCAATTTTTCAATGTTGAACATAATTTATTACTTACATAATCAAAAAATAATATCATACTTATGGTTAACATAATTCCTATGTACTACCTTACCAAGGATTTAAATCTTCTTTATTTTCATTAATATAACTTAACTAAATTAATCTTCTACTAATTATGATTAATGTTAATAACACGTTAATTAACCTTGATTAAAAATTTTAATATTAAGATTACCCTTCCCTCGTGTATAGCCAAGAAGGAGAATTGGGTAGTTGCTTGATTCTACTTCCCATTTTTTAAATGAGAAGGAAAATCAAACAATTGCTCACTTCTCTTACCCTTTATTTTTTGTGGAAGGAAAATCCGGGTAGGTGCTAGATTCTCCTTCCCTGTCTTAGTGGGAAATCTGAATTAGGTAGCCGCCCAATTCTCCTTCCTTGTTTTTGTGGTGTAAAAGGTTTAACATGTTTCATGAATTAGGAAGGCACTTCGTTTTTCATTGTTTCTATGAACTAGTTTTCGGAAACAATTTTAAATAAGCTTTGACTAAGTCAATGTTTTATTTTTATTTTCAATATGTTTATGTGTTGGAAAATATTGAAGGTTGGAGTTTTTGAGTTCGACAAATTATTCCACTTCACCTAAATGTGAGACGTGAATGTCATAATGAAGGATGGGGATTCTACTTTTGAAAGGTGGAGATCCGATTGATTTGTGGTACTCAAGAAGTCATAGGGAATGAATTTTGTGTTGGTCATGGGAGATGCAAAGAAGCCAATTTGATTATTGTACATGGTTCCAACAAACCTAAGAATTATATTTAGTGGTTGTGGAAATTATTTTCCAACATTTCCAGAATTTGATGTTATTGTTTCCAAATCCTTGTGGAATATTTGTTGGATATTCTGTGTGGTTAGATTGCTTTTAGCTAATGAAAGATGTATCATGGTTGGGTTGTTGTTGGCAGTTGGTGTCTATTGTGAAAGATCACACATGGTTGCTAAGGGAGGAAAGATCTAAAAATGCAATACCCATGGAGGAGGCTCAAAAGGTTAATTTACAAGAGAATGTTAAAATTGTTTCCTCTACAAATGGGGCGCAAATGGAAGAGGCTTGGGAGGCTAGTTCAAAGGAGAATATTATAATTTCTTAAAGTATGGAGTAGGGTGGTCTGTCAACAAATGTAAGAGGTGAAGAAGATATGTAAGAAGGAATGAAAAATGGTCCTTGTATGAAAAGAATGGAGTAGTGTGGCAAAAAGTGTGAATTGGTGAATCATGTTGGAGAGGTTATTGCTAAAAGGAGGATTGTCATTTATGACCCAACCTATTTTGGACGATGATCTTGGTGAAATTGATATTCAGGTCAAAATTTTCAATTGTCCAAAAGATCAATCATAGATAATGTCAATATGGAAGTGGCCTTTTTCACGAACAATTCTTGATGGTCATTATTTATTATCATTTCTTGTTACATATGATGAACATCATGTGTTGAAAGAGGATGAAAAAGGAGTTGTAGGTGTGAAGAAAAAATTACATTTTTTTGAAAAAAAAACAAAGGGAATTAAGACATGAGGCTTCCATTTCAAGGATTGATCAACTATTAAGTAGTGAGTTAGTTTGTGTTGTGAGTTCAAATAGTTGTTTCTCTTTCAATTATTGTCAATATTTTGTTTGATGGTGATGTGCGAAAAAGAAGTTCAACCTTCGCAAAATTCACTATATGTGAATATTTGAAAGACCTAATATCTAAAGTTGGAAAAAACAGTGATAGTGCCAAGGAGCATGAATTGAAATTGAAAAGGCATAACAAGCATCAAAAGTCATGTAAAAATCTTTACCACAATTGGAAAGCCAAGTCCATTCAATCAAATGAGGAATTTTTGTGTATCATTCATGATAAGATGGATCATTCAAAGATTGTTTTACTAAGGCTGCAAGTGAAAAGTAAAATGGTTGTTGGGATGGCTCAATTGCCAATAACGTTGATTGGAATGATTGCTCATGGGCATGGTGATGCTTGACATTTGATCAATACTCAAATGAATTATGGCCTAATGACCTTAATTTCATAATTGGATCTCTTTTACGTTTATTACAAACTTTGGAGAAGGAACATGTTCGTGAGTCGCAAAGGTTGTTTAATCATGAGCTACAAAATGAATTCTTTGAGCAGCTAATGCAAGGGAGTTCATGGTGTTTAAAGGCATTGAAGGCACTTGAACAAGTTGTTGGTGCAAAACCATTGCCCAAAAAGTTATTGTTTCAAATGGATAATTGTGTGAAGGTCAATAAGAATTGACACTTGTTTTTTTTTTTTGTCATTATTAATAATGAAGGAGATCTTTGAAGAAGTCCAATTGGGATTTCTTGTTGTTGGTCATATGCATGAAGACATTGACGGAAATTTTGGCTACTTGTCAAGAGCATAATAACTATGTGTTAACAAATTTGATGAAATCATTTATGGTTTCACAAAAATAGCCATTCATTCCACAATTGATTCAAGAAATCCTAGATTTCAAATCTTGGGTTCAAGGATATTTGAAAGATGGACTTGAGGTATTGGTTGGACACATAGACATGCATCTATTTCAATTTTTTATGGATTTTTCTAGGTGGCTAGTGATGTAATATAAGGTATTTCCAACAGATTCAATATGGAGCCCCAAAGATGGCCCTACAATTCAATTGTGGAAGTCTGATGATTAGGGTCGCCCCAAGCTTCCTACTGGAATTCCAAAACCTATTCCTTTCTGTCCTATTTGGGGGAATGATGCTTCAAAGTTAGTAAAGAAAGTGCAATTCATCAATAGTGGAATCTCAAAGTACTTAAAGTTTTGGAAGCTCAATATTCTGAAAGATGAGATGTATGCAAGAATCATGAAGCCATATATTGAATATTGGGAGGGTATTTTAGAATGTTTGTCAAAACCAATTCTTCAATAAAGTCTCATATTGTTAGAAGGCTTTTGGCAAATTACTAATTGGAAAGTTGATCACATGAGATTTTCTATTCCATCTGATCCTATTTTTGATGATATTGAAGATCTAGTTGTGGGCCTAAAAACATGAAGTTGTCATTGAATTTAGTAGCTTTACACTGTTTTTAAGGATTTACATGAACGGGATTTTCTTCTTGCATGTTCATCTAAACTTGAACTGTATCTAGCATAGATGGGAAGAGTGCATAATGGTCAAGGATGCAAATGATGAGCATTATTGAATGGTGCATGTTCAGTGGTAATGCATATCCAGTATTTTAATTTGAAAATATAAAAATAATTAGAATATTATTCTATGGAATAACCAATATATGGGACCATATATTAAAAATACCAGATAAGGACTGAGAATGGGGTTGTTTTGGACATACGAAGGCCTGCTGTGAGGTGGGAACTGAATGTCCAGAACTGCCCCTTGTCGGTTCTTATTCTACGCAGAACACCCCTCCTGCGCCCAAGTTGAACTCCTGGTTAAAACTCTAGGATGTGAACTGCAAATATTTCAACATTTTTGGTAGTCAAATGTAGGTATATGAATTTCAATTTCGACAAATTAGGAGCACGTTATAAGTTATAACTCACAAAAGATGGCAAGATGCTTTCTACTCAGGTTGCACACAATTACCTGCTCAGGGTGACGTAATTCCCTATTTGGAGAAATTAGTCCCCAGCTGCTCCTGACACGAAAATACGAAACTCAGCTGCACAAATACAAAATTTTGTAGCCACCGGGACATTTTGTGGCCTGCGGGGTACCATTTCAACCTATACAAACCATTTTTCATGGAAAAAATGGCCGAAATTTGTGAGGTCAGATTTCACAGGAGAAACAAATTCAAACCTCCAGGTTTTTATGATAATTCTAGTAGGTAGCCAAGAATATATAAAGACTCTGCCTTTTGTTCTACTTTCAAATGTAGCCAAATTTGGCTAAATCATTTTCTGGATCATTGCCACTTTGACTACATCATAAAAGAAAGCCAACCAGTTGGGGGATCAGAGGCATGTTAGAATGTAACAGCTACTTAAAGCGAAGTCCTCCAGATGGCGATACTATGCGTCTTCTTGTCGGCAGGAATATTGGACGGTACAATGAGACTATACGTGCACCTAAATGCCTCCCCCGGGTATCAACTCAGAACTCCAAAATTACGACTTCTACATCTTACAAACTACGTTCTTTAAATAAAAAAATACCGAACCAAAAAAAGAAAAAAAGAAAAAAACTACGTCCTAGAGGACGGTTGGTCTTGTCTTTGCAAAGTCAAAAGTAGGAAATAAGCAGGAATCCAAGGATAGAAACATTATAGTATTTTGATCTAGGTACCATTACAAGCCAAATTAGTATTATTTTCAAAGTATCATTAGAATGCAGGAGAGAGATCTCGGGCCCTGTAACAACATCTCCATCCACACCCCATATTTGGGCCTTCTGTCAGTGTTTACTATATCCAACATAAGCTCCAGTGTTAGTTATTCCCTTGTCCGCACCCATAAACATGAAATGTGGACTTTATAGAGTGAGCAATTGTTTAAATGTTACCACATGAGCCAATAAAAAGCAGTCATTTCATTTTACTCTCCATCTTGGAAGGAATGTGGGTGTTTTTACAGGCCCAAACTGAGTTTCACCCTATTTGAGTACTATATTTCGCCCAATACATAGTGCATAGGCCATACTACTACTGTAGGTGGAGACGCTCTAAAGAGCAACTGATTATGCAAAACCAATATTAAAAGTTGGGACTCTGACTTTCTAATCGTTCTGCCGACTCCTATACAGGTATTAACTGGGACTAGCTAATTGCGAAGTAGCCTCATCACGTCAGGATGTGGCGGCTGGGGTGGGCCACATCCTTTGACCATGGTACTGTCAACCATGATAACTGCGGTGAGCCACATGCGACCAAGTGGGGGTTTTTTAATTTACGAACATGTACAGACAAGAGGTGAACAAAAGACAAGGAAACTTTACAAGGGTGGATACACAAGGTGTCAAAGGGGATATATCTAATAGAGATGATTGGGGATAATCTAATGGTGACCCCATTAACAAAAGAAAAACATAAAAAAATATTTTTTGTGAACTCTTATTATATTGTTGATGTAATTGTTGATTGTGCACCATGAGATCATTGCTCAACCTAATCACAACCACTTAGAACTGATCAAACAATTAGAATATAGGTCCAAAATTCTGTACTGGATAATAACCCCCAAATTCAATCTACTTCAAACTTATTCACACCAAAGTTTTAGCCCTATTTTAATTAATCTAGGTTGGAGACTCAGAACTGATCAGACCAAAAGAAAACTGTAGATAATTGATATTTGCTTAGCACACGTCAAATTCAAAGCCTCAATATGTTCTTCAATTTCCATAATTACTCTTGAATACTTCGTGGAAGGGTATAATTTAGGGGCATTGTAGAGTCCCAAGTACAGGCTGCAACCCCGTCACCTAGGCATTTGACAAATGGTACCCGGAGGCCAGAACATTTGACAAAACTCAAAAATAAACATTGGAATCAAGCAGAAGTTCCGTAGTTTTGACCGACCAGAAAGCACAACTGTTGTTTTTGGTAACTTCAGACAAAATCCCCTTTACCGTAAGGAGAATGTCAATGGATCACCACTAGTTCCGACTCCCCCACAACAACAACAAAACAATTCTCATGGTCACCCACCATCACTTCCTGATTCTTGGTTAAACGTCCCCCCTAAAAACGTATTAGATTTGCCCAGAAGGGCACTGGTCGAGAACGACGACCATAATTTGCAGCTGCTGATTAATTTGTCTCATCCACTTTCCAAATCTTTCTTAAGCAACAGGACAGGAATCTTGCTAAACAAACGTCGCACTCCACTAGTGATCTGGTCTCCCTCCCCCAAGGACTTTGAATGTTGGAACTTCACTGATGTTGGGGACTAGTCCTGTACTAATTGATCTGTACTTTCTCAGAATCCAAAGATGAGCTGCCTGCGGCGATCTCTAGTAGTCTCGTCATGCCCGACGAATACCTCTATTGTCAGGAAATTACTTCTCATCATCACTGCAGCAGCTCTAATGAATTTTCGTGCAGAGATCGACGTAATACCATCTGCTGCAGCTGCTGCACTGATCAGTTCTCTATATAAACTAGTTACTCCAGAAGAGACTGGCAAGTTCTTCATAAGCTATTCATCCCTAATTTCATTGCGCCTCATTCTCACTGCAGCCTGCCCTCTCATATCCCCAGCACCTTCAGGTCGAGTGAATGTCTGAGTTATACACACAGCTTTAATCTGAGACTCCAACTTTTCTTTCTAAGCTCCAGCATTGCTTTCTGAGTGTGGCTTCCTGGATTCATTCAAGCTCAGGTTGGACCAACTTCCAGCTCCAATTCTTTGTCTCTTGCCTGCCCTCTCTTATCCCGTCGACTCGGAATTAAATCAGCATTTCCTCCGGTGCAAGTCCAGTACTCCGAACCGTACACTACATGCAGCTCTGATCTGAAATTGCAAATTTCGTGTCTTCCCCATTTGTGAGATTCCTGGAGGTTCCCTGATACGGTTTCTGTGTAAGCTTGTGTAGTGGACACTTCCCTTAAGTGATCTCGTAGATTCCAGTAACACTCTTTTTATTTCTTGTGAATCCTAAACATACACCATATTACCTTCTCACGCGATGGCAATCATGACTAGTGCTGCTCAGAAGAAGTCTATGCTGGTGATTACCTACGGTGATCCGACACACAACTGCCAGTGTACTCCGGGTTCTTCATGCGATTATTGCGGATCATCGAGAAGAGGTCGACGTCAGGGTCGTACGCACGTTTCGGTGTTGGCCTCTGACAGGGATCTTCATGTTGCGCAAGAGTTCGTCAATTTGCCGCGACTGGGCGGCGCCGATGACTCCAGTGGTAGTCGCAGAGGGGGATCCTCAGATGGTTATTCGTCTGTTGTCGCTATTCCTGCAGATCTCACGCGGCTGCCCCGCGGCACAAGATTTCCCTGCTCAATGTACTACGGTCAGCGACAGGCGGCGCCATCGATCGACGCAGGCCGGAAGTTCAATTCTGTTGAAAAGTCGCACGCAGATGAATCATATCCCATCCCTATTGTCAGCTACCCAGATACCCATCGCTGCAAGACTTTTCCTTGCCCCTATTGCGGCAATGGTTATTGATGCATGAGGTTGCCATTCATGAGGGCGTTGCACCATGAGGTGCTAATTCTGTCACGATCCAGCATCTTAAAGAAGTTGAAATTGGGGTAGTTCAAGAGAAGCAAAATTTGTCTCTCGCAAGATTTGGGCGTCGTGATTTCACTAGAGTCTACAGCTAGCAGAGTGTAGCCACAATCAATCACTGATGTTGCTTACTCGATGTCCTGGTTTTTTTTTTCCTTTTTGTTGTGAGCCCTTATAGATCCGATTAGGATATAATATGCAACAAGCAAGTAATTTGCACTAGAGATTTTAGCCCCAAGCTACTTGCGTAGACGTATATATAGCTACTACAATATCTAGCTGAGATGAGGATGGCCATATTGCGATTCTTCGACCTTTGTCCATATTGGGATCAGCATTGGATCCATGTTAATATGATATTATATGCTAGAGCTGCTGAATTCATGCGTGCCAACCCCATGTACCGCGTATGTCTTTGAAATTTACTGGGATCCTTTTGTAAGTGCGAGCTGCATATCAGTTATAGCTGGTACACGCATAATCTACTTTATAAAATGCAGGAAATTTCTTTTAGTGTCGACTGCATGTGGACCTGATGATCTGCATACTACACACAGTATACAATGCTGCAAGATCAATTCAGGAACTTAATCGATGCTTAATTATACCACTAGAAATCTTGTGGTTGACAGTTCTGTTTCTGACCGCTTAACCTCTCTTGGAATTTTATCTTATTTTAGTTTCAACCACGGTGGATCCATAAGTTACAAATGGCCTCAATGGATATCTTTAATCAAACCCCTTCGATCTTGCTGAGATGCAACACAAAACTAGATGTGAATACTTAGTACTAGAGTGGAACTTAAGTTATAGAGCACTAATTTGAGGCCAATAGAAGTTCAAGACTATTCACAATCATTCATTTATGTTCAGGCTAACATAAATTGTATATTCTTGACACCACCCAGAGAAACTACTAATAATCTAACCAGGAATAAAATAAACCTTCCACAGCATCTAATTAATTAAGCCCACATATATGGGTATTAATTTGCCTTCATGAATCAGTCAGATTTGTCAGTCCATTAGATCCCATATTTGCCTAGGTAGGATATGTAGAAGCCAGAAATCAATTAAGGGATCATATACCCATATAGTTTGGCAACTCATTAAATTAGTTATTCATCTGTCCTTGAACATCTTCTTGTTGG
>Ga0209208_10012063_pt1 | contig 11002 bp, 6 predicted proteins | sample S1TSphfallax_3_FD_187694 | JGI IMG/M metagenome (GOLD analysis project Ga0209208, IMG submission 187694) | Host-associated microbial communities from peat moss isolated from Minnesota, USA - S1T2_Fd - Sphagnum fallax MG (SPAdes) (version 2) | ecosystem: Host-associated > Plants > Peat moss >... | reverse complement strand
AAACAAAAAAAAAGTTGAATATTATTATTCAATAACATTTCAATGACCATTTTTTTAATTGTTTTTTAATAAATAGATTTTTAAAAATATAACAATACTACTTATGTTAAGTTAGTTTCAATTATCATATTACTATTTTTCATTAATTTAAATTATTTCACCCTACATTATTTATGGCTATTTTTGGTTATTTTAATTTTTTTTGGTTATTTTAACTCATTTCACCTTAGGCTATTTCAACTATTATAAATATATTTGGCTATTGTAAATTATTTCAGTTTAGACTACTTGTAACTATTATAAGTTATTGAAGGTTATTGAAGGTTATTTCACCTATGTTATTATTAGCAATTTTAGGTTATTATAGGTTATTTCACCTAAAGTTATTTTTTTTTATTATAAATTATCTCACCCTAGATTATTTTTGGCAATCCTAAATAATTATAATATATGGCTAATAATTATTAATTTATTAGTGTTATTGGTGGTTAATAATGGCTATTGGTACCTATTCTATTTGTGGCTATTAATATTTTTTAGTGGTTATTCTATTAATAGTTACTGGTGGTCATTATATTAATGGTCATTAATAGTTATTTTATTGGTGGCTATTGGTGGTTATTGGTGGTTATTCTATTGTTGGCTATTGGTGATTATTCTATTGGTGGCTATTCTAATAATGGTTATTGCTAATTATTTTATTAATGGCTATTGGTGGTTATTTATTAATGGTTATTGTTGGCTATTCTATTAGTGGCTATTTTATTAATGGTTATCGTTGGCTATTCTATTAATGGCTCTATTGGTGGCTATTCTATTAATGGCTTTATTGGTGGCTATTTTATTAATGGCTCAATTGGTGGCTATCCTATTAATGATTATTGGTGGTTACCCTATTAATGATTATTGGTGGCTATCTTATTAATAATTATTGGTGGCTATTCTATTAATGGCTCTCTTGCTATTATATTAATGGCTATTGGTGACTATTGTCTTAATGGTTATGGGTGGTTATTCTATTAATGATTATCGGTGGTTATTTTATTAATGACTCTATTGGTGGCTATCCTATTAATGGTGCTATTAGTGGTTACTTTATTAATGGCTATATTAGTGGCTATTCTATTAATGGTTACGGGTGGTTATTCTATTAATGACTATCGATGGTTATTTTATTAATGGCTATTGGTGGCTATTCCATTAATGGCTACGAGTGGTTATCTATTAATGACTATCAATGGTTATTCTATTAATGACTATCGATGGTTATTTTATTAATGGCTATTGGTGGCTATTCCATTAATGGCTACGAGTGGTTATCTATTAATGACTATCAATGGTTATTCTATTAATGACTATTGCTGGTTATTCTATTAATGGCTATTAGTGGTTATTTTATTAATGACTATTGGTGATTATTCTATTAATGGCTATTGATGGTTATTCTATTAATGACTATTGGTGGCTATTTTATTAATGGCTCTATTGGTGGCTATTTTATTAATGGCTACGGGTGGTTATTCTATTAATGGCTATTGGTGGTTATTCTATTAATGATTATTAATGCCTACTCTATTAATTTTTATTAATGGATATTTTATTGGTGGATATTCGTGCTAATTAATGGTTATTATATGAATGGTTATTAGTGCCTATTTTATTAATGATTATTAATGCCTACTCTATTAATTTTTATTAATGGATATTTTATTGGTGGATATTCGTGCTAATTAATGGTTATTATGTGAATGGTTATTGGTGTGTATTTTATTGGTGGATATTGGTGATTATTAATTGGTATTATATTAATGGCTATTAGTGATTATTCTGTTGTAAGCCATTGGTGGTTATTTTATTATTGGTTATTATATGTTATATTACAATTATTGGTAATTATTGTATTATAAATTATTGTTTGATATTTTATGTTATAATATCATAGGCTATTGGTAGTTATTATATTGTAAGGTATTTCAAATTATTTTTCATTGGTTATCATTTTCTATTCTAACCTTGGGTCATTATATTTTGTTTAAAATTATTTTAAGTTATTATACTTAGGATAAAATAATTATAATAACATAAAGTAGAATGACTTTGAATAACTCAAAGTATAATTTGAAATAACATATATTCGTTTTAAATAAAATAACTTAAAAGCTTATATTAAAATATTTAAAATACCTCAAAATAAAATAACATATAATAATTTAAGGTACAATAATTTATAATAGCATATAAAAACATAAAATATAAGTTAGAATAAGTAAAGTAGCTTCAAATAATATAAAATATTTTTAAGAACATAGAAATAAACCTATTTACTACAGTAAATTGTAATAGTGAATTATGTTAACTAGTAATGAAACATGATGTCTACATAGTGATATTATAGTGAAATAATTTTCACTAAGGTGAAATCAGTAAAATGCAATGAAGTTATTTCACTTTTAAAGCCCCATAATGATTTAAGCTAATAAATTGCACCCCACTTTAGTAGTAGTGACTATTTAATCCTTTTTTTTTTCCAATTTCCTATGCAATTCTATTGTTAATGAATGCAAATTTTCAATGGGAAGTGGAGGTCTTGGTATATAGATCATGTGATCTCATGATACACATTCCTTGCTAGATGTTATATTGACATTTGTTAGTCAATTTGTGGCAAGATGACGCCTTTTTAGTTTATGGTCTTTCATTTTATTAGTGTTATATTCCTTTGTGAAACTTATTCTTGTGCTTTTATTTGCCTTGTACTTTTTGTGGATGGGTTCCCATACCCGTTTTATCTATATATATATAAGATTTTTTTTCATTTTGATTGGAAAAACAACATTTCCATGTGATTAAAAGATTTTGAAAACATGTGTACTTACAAACTTGAACATTTTAAACACCAAATTTGGATTGTAAATCAAAAAGTTTGTTAGACATCAAGTGCCATGAAAATGTATTATATTCATTTCTCAAATCATTAATAAAAGTGTTTGGAAAATGAAAATGTTCAGCATTACTTTAACCACAAGCCATATGACTTTTAAATGAACATTATTCAATATTTTGTAAAACAATTGAAACATTAATTGTAAATTGTTGTTAAATGCAAAAAAACCAATGTATGAAACATTAAAATGTTTTTTAATGTGCACCAAATTGAAGTGCATGGATCACACATGAAATTGGTATTGTTTATCCATAATATTTTTTGTTTTTTTGGGTTCATTCAAGATTATGGTTCCATTTTCAAAAACAAGGACTCTAGGATTTTTTTCCTACTAGTTTGTACAAATAGTATTTTACATAGGACAAATTTAAATGTGAGAAAAAATGAATAGTCCAAATTAATTTGGACTATTCATTTTTCTCACATTTAAATTTGTCCTATGTAAAATACTATTTGTACAAATGAATAGTCATATGGCGGTGTTGATTTTTCATATCCATGCACTATTGTGAACCAACATTTTTGTTCAGAACTAAAAATGCAAAAAAATGCTTAAATAAGTTGAATTATCGCCAAATTGATATGGATTTTACATGATCATTTCTTACACATGTTACTTGCACTTGGGGCTACAAATTCAAAGCTCAATAAATATAGGTAATCCATTAAAAGCACTTTTTTTTTCAAATTAAAAACTAACTAAATAAAAATATAGAATCCCATATATTTGTTGTTGGGTAAAAATATTATTTTAATTAATTAATAAAACTATTTTTATTTCCAAATATAACTAATATTGGGTACATGCATTAATTATAAAATATTAGAAAAAAAATACCATATGTGTAAGAAACTTGAATAATTAGTTGATAATAGGTTCAATTAATATGTTAAATAATTGAATTATATATTGATAGTGCAAACCCATCTTTGGGTGGTACCACTAGAAACACCTGAAGGATTAATTGATGAGCATAAACTAGCCAAGTACTATTCATAGGCCCTTTATTTTTAAAGTTTTGAAAATTATAATTATTTTTGCTTGTGCTTATTCATTACATGCCAAATTATATGGCTTTATGCTTTCATTGAATTCAAAAAAGGTGGGAATCGTAATAAATTTGTAGTTCTAATGTCATGGCCTTTTTGAAAGTCACACTTTTGAATTTTGGAAATTCATAACTAAATTATATTTACTTAGTTAATTACTGAATTAAAAAATCAAATATTATTTTAGATTTTTATTTCTAAAGAAAAATTTCAGAACATTTTTCAAACTTGTGTTCTTGACCAAAAAATCAAAGAAAGGAAACAATATAACATTCCTAAAATTCATTTTAAATGCAATGATTAAGAACATCAAAATTTTAAAAATATATATATCACTAAAATTTGAAAGTCTATACAAATTGGTAAATGTAATCACCAAAAGTTTTTAATGAAAATCCTTATTTAAATTTGTATTATATTTTTCAAAAGATTGGTGTGTTTAATAAAATGAAAATGTATGTTCCTAATGGTACACTCAAGGATCAATTTGCCCAAGAGGACTTGCAGGACATCATGAGGATGAAAATGATGTAATTTAATGAAGTAACACTAACAAGGTGATATTTGATTGGTACAAGGTGATGAAGGTCCAAATGCAAGATCTTTGTGGTCCATTTACTTGGGTTGCAATACACATGCCTTTTTCATTTCAATTTTGGAATCCACTAAACCTCATTTTTCTTTTTGTATCAATTTTTCCCATGGATACAAACCAAATGTCCATTCTTTATAATGGCTTTGTGCATGTTAAACATGGTTTTCATCATATGAAATGTGATAATTTGGTTTTGAGATCTTTTTGGATGTGTTTTTAAATTTGAGCATTCCATGCATGATGTTTGTTAGTCACACAAAATCATTTTTTTTCATTATTCCTCATGTTTAAAAATAATAATTCAAACAAATATATGGTGCCAAATTACATGCAAACATACAATTTAAATTAAACTTAAGGTGGATATAAATTAGATGTGAATATTATGAATGTAGATACATTACAACAAAATGCGTCCCTATACACCAAGTGATTTCACTAGATTTTGAGTGAATTCACTGATTGTAGTGAACGGGGACCAGTGAAGAAGTAGTGAATTCATTAGTATAGTGAACAGGGATTACTAAACTGCACCCACATTTTGTAGTAGTGATAATAATAGGGTGGGAAATTTTTTTAATCCTTCACATAATACCACCAAATAAATACCCTATTTGGCACACATCATGAGAAAAATAACACAAAGTGGTCAGGCCAAGTAATCAACCAAATGGTAAAAAAAAAAACCCTTTTCCCTATGGTTCCAAAAAGAAAGTTCATATAAGAAGAGTAACACTAACAAGGTGATATTTGATTGGTACAAGGATTTGATGAAGGTCCAAATGCAAGGTCTTTGTGGTCCATTTACTTGGGTTGCAATACACATGCCTTTTTTATTTCAATTTTGGAATCCAAAAAACCTCATTTTCTTTTTTGTATCATTTTTTCCCATGAATACAAACCAAATGTGCATTGTGCATGTTAAACATGGTTTTCATCATTTGAAATGTGATAAATTGGCATTGAAATTTTTTTGGGTGTGTTTCTAAATTTGAACATTCCATGCATGATGCTTGTTAATCACACAAATCACCTTTTTTCATTGTTCCTCATGTTTTAAGAAAATAATTCAAATAAATATATGGTGTCAAAATTCCATGCAAACATACAATTTAAATTAAACTTAGGGTGGTTATAATATATATGTGAATATTATGAATGTAGATAATAATAGTGTGGGAATCCTTCACATAATACCACCAAACACATACCCTATTTGGCACACATCATGAGAAAAAATAACACAAAGTGGTCAGGCCAAATACTCAACCAAATGGTAAAAAAACAAAAACCTTTTCCCTATGGTTCCAAAAACAAATCTATAATTTTCAAATTTCTTGTATGGAACTTTATAATATAATCAAATGTGTACAATGAACATTGCTAAACATAGATGTAAGCATTGTTTATCCATGAAAACAAAATCAAGGTAGTTGCATTATTTAATGCAAATTGCTTTTGTTCCTTTATTTTTAAAAATTCAATTAAAATTTTGATATAATTATTAAATGAGTCAAAATTTTAAATATATATTATTCAATATATTCTTTTAATTAATTTTTTTTAAACATACGTCATTTTAATTATACACATACAACAATCCAATGTATTTAGAATTAGACAAATGTTTTAAAATTTTGAAGTTGGGTTATGAAATCCTTTTATGCTAAATACTCCTTTTGGGCACCCCAACCTTGAATAAGCCCTTAGGATTCATACACTTAAATACACATTTTGCCATATTTTCATCATTATTTGCATAAATCCATTATTGAAAACAAGTGATTTTTTAAAGTAATAAATTTGCAATAAAAGCATGAAAAACCTAATAAGATTTTTTTTATGATAGAAATGTAAAAGATTTTTTTTTAAATAGTGAAAAAGGAAAAAAGTTGACAAAAATTTGAAATGAAAATCTCTTCCTGAATGCCATCAAGGGTTTGAGTTCTTTCTTCCCTTGGTGGCACTACACAAGAGGTTCTCAATCCACAAACAATGAGATGTATTTTTGTGGCATTTTATTATCTCAATATGTCACCCATTCCTATGATTATTCTTATTCAAATGTGTTTGATTTTGGAGTTGAAATGGGACTTTGTGTGTGCAATTTGACCAAACCAATTTTTTAAATCAACATTTAACATGTAATAACCAATAATTGCTTCTTTGGAATACATAAATTTGGTTCTTGGTACCATAGCCCCATGCAATAAAACCCACAATTGCTTGCAAAGGGACCATGAACCATATCCTCTTAACACATGTTTTGGGTAATGTAAGTCCATTATTAAATAAATACATAGAATAAAAATACAATAAAGTTATCAATTAAAATAGTAAAAACCAAAAGTAGAACGTTGGGTTTTCTTGAAATTAAGCATGACAATTAAAATGCAAGATGAGAATGTGCTAGTGGAAAATAAGAGAGAAGGAAATTCAACTTAGGATGATGACATGTAATGCAACCAAATGTTGGAATGCATAACTAGCAAGATGATATGATTCACATTTGATTGCATGTTCAATCTAATGTTCGATGGAAGAAAATTTCACTTGTGGGTATTGCACATTGCTTCAAATCCACAATTTAGATTAATAAAGGCTTTTGACAATATTGTGAGGTCTACCATGCACATTGAAAGTATGTTTAGACCAATATGGGTATTGATCACGAGGCATTTATGGTCTACCCTTGAAGCAAATATTGCATTTTTAGAATGGATTTGTATGATGCAATATCCGCACATGAGGACACATGAAAATTGCTTGATTATGATTGAAAGTTTCATTACATGACAACCCAATCTGCAATGCAATATTTAACATCAACCATGAACTACCATGTTTAGAATGGTTTGGGGTTCTCAAAACCAACACCTATTTTTGTGACCCAAATGTTGGTATTGCACTAAAGTAATGGTTTCATCCTATGCAAAATCCACACATGGGTGCCAATGAAAATGACCTAATTATAGTTCATGTAATTTCGTTGAAAACATAGTCTTAAAGTCAATACCTACATCCCTTCAAATTAAACATTGAAGGGATGAAACCCCAATAAACCAACACATAGTTTCATGACCCAAATTTAGGTGTTGTGTTAAAGTAATGGTTTTGTCATTTGCAATACCTACACATAGGTGTTAATGGAAATGACCCAATATTAGTTCAATAGTTAATTGAAAACATAATCCTAATGTGCAATACCCACATCCCTTCAAATTGAGCTTCAAAAGGATGGTGAAACCATAATAAACCAACACCTATTTTATGATATATATGTGAGTATTATAATTTTTTTGTTAAAATGTCAATGCATATTTTGTGACCCATATACAAGTATTGCACACAATTCCAAGAACCCGATGTGTATTAAGTGCCAATATGTGTCAATATGTGGGTATTGGAGAAACTTTCCCCTACATCATGGAGAATTGACACTTTACAAAACATTATGTAGGTATTACTTTAAAAACTTCAACTTTAGTGATGTAGATATGAAATTATAAACTAACAATATAAGATGGTTTTGAGGTCATGACAAAAAAATTATCAAAAATCAAAATTGTTTAAATACACATATTTGAGTGTCATATGAGATCATGTCCTTAAATCCAAGCTCTAGCATCTATGTACACAATGGGTGAATTGAAATTGTTGAGTTTATGAAATCATGTAAGAAATACAATCTTACCCATGCCCTAATTTCTATTTTTTTCCAAAACCCTTTTAAAAACTATGGTTGACATTGCCCATCCCATGCACTTGGTAATAAATTGCATAGATTACCTTTGATACATTATTTGCATGTATGTCCATATAGATGTGGTAATGCTTCAACTAGAGACAAACCATGATCACCAAGAACTCATTTTTACTAATCCCACAAAATTTACATTTTAACAACTTACATTAAGCCTGGGCACTCCAAAAAACCTTAAATCAAACAAGAAGAAAAAGGTGGGCATGAGGGTGTGCCATCCATGAATCATTTCAAAGATTCATGGAATTTGATGATTTTGTTAATTTTTCATTTGTGGGTTGTTTTTGTTGGACTCTTCTTCCCAATACATGTCATTCCATGCCATCTTCACCCTTTTCCCACACATGCATTGGGTGGTGCAAATGAAAGTTTGCAAATCTTCATATTTTTTGATACATTTATAGACATTGCACAAGATGTTTCCAATGCCCCAAGACAAAATGCCCAAAATGGGCTTTCACACGTTAAATGTCCTATTTGTAAATAACTTGAGGTCATCCCATTTCACATAATTTTTTGAACAAGCTTGATCAACAACCTTTTGGTCATTCTATCATTGGATCACATGAACATCACTTAAGATGTGTGCATTCATTTTAACATGATCTTAGCAACAAAACACCCCCTCACTGGTTGAAAGACAACCATATTTGATTTTTTTTGTCACAAAGTCATGTTGTTTTTTGAAATGTTGGGTGAAGAACCATTTCACAACATAAGTAATGGACCACATTTCAACCGCATCCTAGCCCAATATTTTGTGACCCATATACAAGTATTGCACACAATTCCAAAAACCCACAAAGTTTACATTTTAGCAACCCACATTTAGCATGGGCACTCCAAAAAACCCTAAATCAAACAAGAAAAAAGGGTGGGCATGAGGGTGTGCCATCCATGAATCATTTCAAGGATTCATGGAAATTGATGATTTTGTTAATTTATCATTTGTGGGTTGTTTTAATTAGACTTTTCTTCCCAATACATGTCATCCCATGCCATCTTCACCCTTTTCCCATACACGCATTGGGTGGTGCAAATGAAGGTTTGCAAATCTTCATATTTTGTGATACATTTGTAGACATTGCACTAGATGCTTCCAATGCCCCAAGATTAAATGCCCAAAGGGGGCTTTCACACCTTAAATGTCCCTTTTGTAAGTAACTTGAGGTGATCCCATTTCACACAATTTTTTGAGCAAGCTCGAGCAACCACCTTTTGGTCATTCTATCATTAGATCATATGAACATCACTTGAGATGTGTCCATTCATTTGAACATGGTCCTAGCAACAAAGCCCCCCTCACTAGTTGAAGGACAACCATACTAGATTATTTTTGCCACAAAATCATGTTGTTTTTTGAAATGTTGGGTGAACAACCATTTCACAAGTAATGGAGCACATTTCAACTTTACACATTCATTTCAACCCCATCCTAGCCCAATATAATTCCTTTTAGGCTATCTTGGGTGTTTTTGGGGTTTTATTTACTTAGTTGCCCCCCTAACCAACAATTGAAATGAAATTAAAATAATTTACGCTACCATCAATATGGGTATTTGCATAAACTTTAGACCTTACATTTTAATTGGCCCCATTATTTTTAATGTTTACACAAAATAAAAATAAAAACAAAACCCCAACCTCCATGTGTCATAACCTTAACCTTGGGTTCGCGACTAAGGTAAGTAAGGGTTTGCGAAGGGGCAGGCCAAGAGTGAAGCCCGAGAGTCACATCTCATGCTCCCGGGAGTGTGGGAGAGTGTGAGAGAATGAACCTCTACACTCCCAAGTGAGTTCTCACTTTGGGAGTTGGAGTTTTGATGGACTTTCAAATTTTCAGAGAACAATTTCAGGGGTCAAAAACCATTGGATTGAAAATTTCTTTATATCATTGAAAAGCTCTTAGAATGTAGATGTCTAAAATGAATTTGCATGACCCATTTGGGTGCTTAAAACACAAGTTATGGCTAAAAAAAAGTCGGGAGTCAAATTGACAATTTAACTCCCGATCACTAAAAGTCAGTAATCGCCCTAATTTCCTTGTGTGAAGGTAGCGTGCTACATACCGTTGGAAAGCTTTCGACAAAAGCTACAGCTTTGCTTTAGACCTCACGTCAATCAGAGGTCTTCACACAAAGTTATGGGCCTCCAAAGTTGTGGGAGTCCCAATTTTGGGAATTTCGAGACTCCCATTTCCGGGACAAAAAGACATTTGGGTGTTGGGCCCATTGCCATGCACGGATAATACTATAAGGGGGAAAGTGGTGGCTTCCCCCAAGTCCGGGCCATGGTGAGTCTTGTGAGTCCGTGTTTGCCCATGGTTTGTCCGTGCACCAAAAATATTCTGGTTATGCACTAACCAACTTATTGTTTGGTTTATGCAAGTCCATGTGAATAATTGACTTGCTTGTCAATTTTTCCTAGTTCATATCCTGGAGCTTTAGCACGCCCCTCTACCTTCGAAATTCTGCAAGCCAAGGAATGCCTTCCAACTCCTTTTCCTTCTGTTGTCCTTTGGACACGCAATTGAGTCCATTAAAGAGCTTGGGGGTGCATCACCATGTCATTGTGAAATGGAAGTTAGGGTTTTCTTTATAAATCTAATCATAATTGACAAAAAGGTACAATACAAGTACAAAGTTGAAAA
>Ga0209208_10012061_pt1 | contig 11003 bp, 12 predicted proteins | sample S1TSphfallax_3_FD_187694 | JGI IMG/M metagenome (GOLD analysis project Ga0209208, IMG submission 187694) | Host-associated microbial communities from peat moss isolated from Minnesota, USA - S1T2_Fd - Sphagnum fallax MG (SPAdes) (version 2) | ecosystem: Host-associated > Plants > Peat moss >... | reverse complement strand
CGATCCGGAATTTCCCGCGCCGCGAGGCGAGCGCCGGGATGGTGAGGTTCTCGCGCACGGTGAGTTTGGGGAAGAACTGCGAGATCTGATAGCTCTTCGCGATGCCCAGCTGCGCCGTGCGCGTGACGTCGAACGCGGTGATGTTCGTGCCCTTGAAGGCGATCGTGCCGCTGGTCGGCGGAATCTCGCCCGCGAGCATTCTGAAGAACGTCGTCTTCCCGGCGCCGTTCGGGCCGATCAGGGCCGTGATCGTGTTCGGTTCCACCGTGAGCGAGACGCCGTCGACGGCGACGAGGCCGCCGTAGCGCTTCGTGATGTCGCGCGCTTCGAGGATCGCCACCTCAGGCCGTCCGCTTCCGGCGCGCGCGCACGAGCGCGACCACGCCGCCGACGATCCCGCGCCGGAACCCAGTGATGAGCCCGACGAAAATCAGCCCCAAGATCAGTTTCCAAATCCCCGAGATCGCGCTGACGTTCTGCAGCGCGTGTTGTAAATAGATCCACACGAAGGCGCCGACGAGCGGGCCAATGAGCGTCCCCGCACCGCCGATCACGGTCACGACGATGATCTCACCGGATTGATCGATCCCGAAGGCATCGGGTGGCATATAGCCCTGAAAGACCCCGAGCAGTCCGCCCGCGATCCCGGCATACGCCGCCGCGATCGTGAAGGCGACCAGCTTGTAGCGCAGCGTGTCATGGCCGCTGGCCGCCGCGCGCTCCGGATTCTCGAGGATCGCCCGTAGCACGCGGCCGAACGGCGAGGCGATGATCCGCCGCATCAAGAGATAGCCGAGGAAATAGATCACCGCGATGAAGGTATACGTGCCGATCGCTGAGGTGCAATCGATCGTCGTGAACCCCAGTGGAATCGTCGCGCGCGGCACGCCCGGCAGACCGCTTTCGCCGACGGTGAACGCGCGCAGCGGCGAGTTCTCGAGGAAGAAGAAGAGCTCGCCGAACGCAAGCGTGAGCATCGCGAAGTACACGCCGACTTGGCGCAGACTCAGCGCCCCGATCACGGCGCCGCAGAGCGCGGCGGCGACCGTCCCGATCCCCAGCGCCAGCAGCGTGTTCGGCACGATGTGCTGCAACATAAGATAGCCGGCGACGAAGCCGCCCGTTCCGTAGAACGCGGCCTGACCGAACGAGAGCAGTCCGGTGAACCCGAAGATCAGATCGACGCCGAGGCCGAAGGTCGCGAGGATCAGCACGCGGCTCGCGAGCGTCACATCGCCGCCGATCAGCGCCATCAGCGTCGGAAAAATGATGAGGAAGACGGCCATGACGGCAAATGCCGTCCGCGGATGCGTCAGCCGCCAGGGTCGCTTGATCACGAGCGGCCGACGACGCCGAAGAGACCCTGCGGCCGCAGGATGAGCACGAGCGCCATCGCGACGTAGAGCAGCGCTTGCGAATAATCGGGGATGAACGCCGTCGCGAGGCTGATGATCTCGCCCGCGATGAGCCCGCCGACGATCGCGCCGCCGAACGATCCAACCCCGCCGATCACGATCACGACGAACGATTGCACCAGCACGTCCGTCCCCATGTCGGGATTCACCGCCAAGAGCGGCGAGTCGAACACGCCCGCCAGACCCGCCAGCGCCGCGCCCATCGCGAACACGAACATGAACGTGCGCCGCACGTTGATTCCGAGCAGATTCACGACGAGCGGATCGTCGATCCCGGCTCGCACGATCAGTCCGATCTTCGTTTTGTAAATGAGCAGATAGATCGCCAGCAGCGTCACCGCAACGACCCCGATGACCTCGAGCCGATATTGCGGATAGAAGATCCCCGCCACGTTGATGACGCCGTTCCCCCACGCGGGCGTGTTGAACATCTGCGTCTGCCCCGTGAAGATCGCGCGAATCGTCTCGACGATCACGATCGCCAGCCCGAACGTCACGAGGATCTGATCCTCGGGTGGCCGGTTGTAATAACTGCGGATCAACAGCCGCTCGATCACAATCCCGAGGACGAAGGTGGTGGCAAGCGCGGCGATGATGCCGAGCACGAACGAATCGGTCTTCGTGTAGACGACCCAGCCGCCGTAGGCGCCGGCCGTGAAGATCGCGCCGTGCGCGAAATTCACGAAGCCGAGCAGTCCGAAGACGATCGTGAGGCCGAGCGCGACGAGCGCCAAAATAGCGCCTAGCGCAACCCCGTTGAGGAGTTGCGCCGCTACGAGATGGAGATCCAACGTGTCTTAAACGGGGGGCAGGGTACAGCCGGTGAGGTTCAGCGGCTGCATGACGGATTCGCCCGGCACGACCTCGAGGATCTCGAAGAAATCATCTTTCCCTTGCATCGCCTCGGGCTTCTTGCCCAGCACGATCGGCACCGGCCGCACCAACTGGTGGTCGCCCGCGCGGTAGGAAACTTTTCCGAGCGAGAGTTCGATCGGATGGCCTTCTTCGAGCACCTTGATCACGTCGGCCGACGCGATGGATTTCGCGCGATAGCAGGCGTCGGCCCAGATCGCGATCTGATCGTAGGCGATCTGCGCCGTCCAGCGCGGCCGGATGCCGAACTTTTTCGTGAAGTTCTCGACGAAGAGCTTCGCCATCGGGTAGCGGTCCTGCAGCCGGAACGACCACGGTAACGTGCCGTAAACGCCCGCCATGATGTCGGCGCCGACGCCGTCGGCGAAGTAGGTCGAGATGTTGGGCACGACGAGTTGCATCTTCTTGAGCACGCCGAACTGCGCAGCTTGCTTCGTCGAGGAGACGCCGTCGTTCCCGAATTCGATGTTCACGAACGTATCCGCGTTTGCGTTCGCGATGTTGGTCAAATACGAGCTGTAGTCGCTGGTCGGGAACGGCGCGACCACTTGCGCGACGGTCGTCCAGCCTTCTTTCTCGGTGAATTCTTTCATCGAGTCGGCCAGCGAGTGGCCGTAGCTGTAGTCGGGCACCAGATAGACGGCCCGGCGCTTCTTGCCGAGTTTCGCGGCAAGCACCGGTGCGAGGGCCTTTGAGACCATGTACGCGTCGCACTGCGAGCGGAAGGCGTAGCGTTGACAATCTTTGCCGGTCGTGTCGTTGGAACCCGACGCGCCCGTCATGAAGAGGACTTTGTTCGCCTGCGCGGTCTTTTCCATCGCGATCACTTCGGCGGTCGAGACGCCTCCGGTGAACATCGTCGCCTTGTCTTGCGTGATGAATTCGGTCGCGCGCTGTACCGCGGGATCGGGCTTGGTCTGCGTGTCCGCGATCTTGTAGACGATCTTCTTGCCGAGCACGCCCTTCTTGCCGCCGAGCACCTTGCCCATCACGCCGGTGCCCGCGTTGAGCTCCTCGATCGCAAGCTCGTAGCCTTTTTGCAGGTCCTCGCCGTCGGCGGAGTACGAGCCGGTCTGATCGCAGAGCAAGCCGACGAAGAGCGTGTCGTCGGCGCCGAGCGAGATGCGTGGAAAGGGTAAGCCGGAGGCGGCGAGCGCACTCGCTGCGCCGAGCGAGGCGGTCAAGAATGAACGACGAGAATCGGCCATAAACGCAACTCCTAAAGTCGGAAGATACGTCGAAGCGCTTTGGACGTAGGCGTGAGCGTCCCTAGCGCGCGGCGATGCGCGCGAGGCTCCGGCTTCGGCTAGCTCGCGGTCTCGATCTGGCTGGGCTGCCGCAGGTAGCGGCCGAGGATCACCGAGGTCCCTTTGCCGGGCTCGCTACGCACGGCGAAGATGTCCGTGCAGCGGCGCATGATCGGCAGCCCGCGGCCGCGTTCCGAATCGACTCCGGGGAGCCGCGGCTCGAGCTCCGGCGGCGCCATCGTGAAGCCTTTGCCCTTGTCGACCACGGTCGCGAGGAACTGATCCGTCCCGACGAGCCAACAGGTGACTTCGATCGCTTCGCTGCAGCCGGCGTGCTCCATGGCGTTTGCGAGCGCCTCGCCCAGCGCGGTGAGAAAATCGCGGACGTCGTCACCGCACAGATTGTAAGACGAGGCGAACCCAATGACACGCTCACGAACATAGCGCGCGTACCGCGGTTCGGGCGGGATCTGGAGCCGGAGCGTTGCTCCCGGCCGAAGCGGCGTAACCCGCTCTTCATGTGGAATTTGCATTGTACGAAACCGATCGTATCCTACCCAAGGATGGGCGGCGGATAACGGGCTGGGGGAAATCTCCGGGTGCGCGAATGGCGCCTCATGCCTACCTATGAGAAGCCGACCGGCGACGAATTGACCACCCTTGCCGCCGAGGCGAAGACCGTTCAAGCTCGCATCCACACCGCCAAGGGCGACATCGTGTTCGGGTTCGACCCCGACGTCGCGCCCCAGCACAGCGCCGCGTTCATCAAGCTGGCGCGCGCCGGCTTCTACGACGGCCTGACGTTCCACCGGGTCGAGCCGGGCTTCGTCATTCAGGGCGGTTGCCCGGACGGGAACGGAACCGGCGGTCCCGGGTACAATCTCGATGCCGAATTCAATTCGAATCCCCACGTCAAAGGGACCGTCGCGATGGCGCGCTCCTCGAACCCCAACAGTGGCGGCAGCCAGTTCTACATCTGCCTCGACGACGCGCCGTTCCTCAACGGCCAGTACACCGTCTTCGGGCAGACGATCGCGGGTCAGGAGGTCGTCGACGCGATCCGGCGCGGCGACGTGATGGAATCGGTCACGATCGAACCCCGGGGATAAAACTCGGCACGCAAGGCTGGGCCTATCCCGACTGGGACGGCGAGGTCTACGATGCCGGCGCGAAGCCGGCATCGTATTTGCGTTCCTACGCGCGGGAATTCGCGACGGTCGAGATCGATTCGACCTGGTATGCGACGCCCGCGCCGGAGCGCGTGCGCAAGTGGGCGCAGGCGGTGCCGCCGGAGTTTACCTTCGCCTGCAAGCTCGTTCGCGAGATCACCCACGAGCGACGGCTGATCGGCTGCGATGCGCTGGCGGCCGAATTCTTCACCGCGATGGAGGCCTTCGGCACGCAACTCGAGGCCGTGCTCGTGCAGATGGGTCCCGATTTTTCGCCCGCCGAACGCGACGCGCTCTTCGCGTTCATCGCTCGCTTGCCGGACTGGGCCCCGATCGCGGTCGAAGTGCGCGATCCGCGCTGGTTTGCGCCGCCCGTGTACGGCGAACTTCGCGACGCGCTCGAAGCGCGCGGGTTTGCGCTCGCGCTCAGCGATGCGCCGTTCGTACCGCTCGATGTGATGCTCGCGGCGCTCGCGCGGCCGACCGCCGATTTCGCCTACCTGCGCTGGATCGGCGTGCACGATGCGGTCGCCCGGTTCGATCGGGTCGTGTTCGATCGGGCGGCCGAGATCGGGCGCTGGGCGGCGGCGATCGCGGCCCGGCCGCCGCGTCTGCGGCGGGTTTGCGGTTACGTGAATAACCATTATGCTGGTCATGCGCCGGCGACGGTGCGCGCGCTCTACGCGGCGCTCGGCATCCGGCACGAACGGCCGGCGCGGATCGTCCAAAGTTCGCTGTTCTAACGCCACCCTGCAACCCGCAGCCCGCAATCGGAGTTTACGCCAGGTGAATACGTTACAAGCGCCCGCGGCGAGCGATGTCATCGCCGGCCTCCATCGCCAGCAAGCCAACGCGATGGTGCTCTACCAGAACATCAAGAAGTACCACTGGAACACGTTCGGACCGCTGTTCCGCGACATCCATCTGCTGTTCGACGATATCGCGACGCGGACGATCGATCAGGTCGATGAATTCGCCGAACGCGCGTTCATGCTCGACGGCATCTCGCTCGGCGATCCGGCCGACTACCTGGCGCATGCGACCGTCGTCGCCTCGAAGGGTGCGATGACGCTGCGCGGGATGATCGAAGAAGCCGTCGCCAACGACGACATCGTGATCCGCGAGATGCATCAGGATGCCGAAGTCGCGACGCAAGCCGGCGACATCGGCACGGCCGACCTGTATACCCGGCTCGTGCAGGTCTACCAGAAAGACCGCTGGTTCCTCAAGGAACTGCTCAAGAAGTCGGACGGTCTGTCGTCCTGATCGCGGCGTCGACGCGGCGCGCGATCGCGGCGATACCGCGGTTACCCGCGTTCGTGTCGTCGAGGGCGCGGGTGAGGACGACGAGCACGTACGGGGTATCGCCGAACGGATCGACGATCGCCCCGTCGTTGCGGACCTGCGTGATCTCGCCGGTCTTGTTCGCGCATGGGGTCCCCGGCGGTAACCCGGCCGGAATCTTCGTGCGGTCTTCCTGACCGAGGAGGAGCTCGATCATCTGCCGGCACGACGCGCTCGTCGCGACGGTGTCGAGCCCTTCGCGCGCGCCGCGCTCGATCGCGTAGAGCAGCGTGCCGATGTCGCGCGGCGTGGTGACGTTGAGGCTCACGCGCCACGGCGCAACGACCGAGGCGAAGTGCCGGCGGAGCTGCGTGCCGGTCATCCCGCACCGCGTTATCGTGTGCGCGATCGTCTCGAAGCCGAAGTGCGTGATCAGCGCGTTCGAGGCCGAGTTGTCGCTGACTTGGATCATCCCGCGGACCAGATCGCCGATCCGGTAGCTCTCGCCGCCGCGGGCGCCCGCGAGCATGTCGGAACCGCCGACCAGATCATCGGCGCGCAGCGTTACGCGCTGATCGGGTGAAGCCGTGCCCGCATCGAAGGCGCGAAACGCGGTCACCATGATCGTGAGTTTGATGATCGACGCCGACGCGAACGGCTCGCCGGCGCGGATCGAGACCAGCGGCGGCGAGCCGTCCATCGTGCGCGCGTAGACGCCCGCGATCCCCGGAATCTGCGCGACGATCGGCGCGAGGTCGAGCGTGCGTGCGAACGCGGCGCGCGGCAGCGCAGCGGTAGTGCCGAGCGCCCCGAGCGCGCGGACGAAGTGCGTGCGTTTCAGCGGCGCAGCTCCCGCTCGATGAAGCGCGCAAGCAGCCCGCCGAGTGCGTCCAGGCGTGGTTTCATCCACGCTGCTTGCGCGGGGCACGAGAGTTCGCCGAATTCGATCAACAATTTCTCCGCTGCATCGACCCTGCGAAAGCCGTAATACCCGGATTCGTTCGTCGTGATGTTGAGTCCGCGGAACGCGAACGGAAACCGCGGCGCGTAAAACGCGCGCCAGCGCTCGGCAAGCGCCGGGTTCGTGCCGAGCGTGAAGCCGGCCGAGGCGCCGCTCGCACAGTTCGGGAGCGCGCCGTCGAAGTGCACGAACGCCGCGAACCGCGCCCGGTCGTGCGCGCGATAGTCCGCCGGGCGGCGCAGCACGCGGTAGCCGTCACGGCGCAGCGCGCGCGCGGCCGCGTCCGCGACGATCGGCGTCCAATCGCGCTCGCGCCCGGCGGCCGAGGCGGCGCCGAGATTGCATTTCTTCACGTGCAGGGTCGCGCACGATGCGGGTCGCCCCTGGTGCCCGGCTTGGATCATGACGTCGGACTCCTGTGCACGGCCCGGCGCGGCGAGCGCGAAGCAGAGGGCGGCGAGCGATGCGCCGGCGAGCAGCGCTGCGGGAGGTCGCATACGGTCGGCGTAGTTCGGCTCTCGATGCCCACGCCATTTGTCCCGTCGGACCTCTTGCGGCTCATCGGCGCGAGCGATCCGCGCCTCGCCCCGGACGGCGTGACCGTCTATTTCCGGCGCAGCTGGATCGATGCGGAGACGGACGAGAATTGCGGGGCGATCTGGCGAGCGTCGCCCGGCGTGGCCGCGCCGTTCACCGCCGGTCGCAACGATCGGTTGCCGCGCATCGCGCCTGACGGCTCGCGCGTGGCCTTCGTTGCGGAGCGCGATGCGGCGAAGGCGCGGATCTTCGTGATCCCGGCGGGCGGCGGCGAAGCGCGCGCCGCCGGTCCGGAGTATACGAAGATCGTCTCGCTCGAGTGGTCGCCCGACGGCACGCAGCTCGCGTTCGTCGCAAGCGCTCCATACGCTGCTGCCGGCGCGTCGGTCTTCGTCGACGAACGTTCGGGCGCGCGCCACATTCGCGCGCTGCCGTTCAAGAGCGATGCCGAGGGCTTACTCGACGGCAGACGCAAGCAGCTCTTCGTGCTCGCCGTCGCCGCGGGGGAGGTGCGCCAACTCACCGCAGGCGCCTTCGATGTCGGTGGCTGGTCGTGGTCGCCCGACGGTGCGCGCATCGCATTCTCGGCGAAGATCGGGTTGCCCGAGGACGATACCGCGAGCTCCGACATCCACGTCGTCGAGCTGGCCGGCGGAGCGTTGCGAACGCTCACCACGGGGCGCGGGCCGCTCATTTCGCCGGCGTATTCGCACGACGGAACGCGGCTCGCGCTCATCGGTCACGAGCATCGTGACGATGCGGGCGGCCGCTTCAATAACGAACTCTTCGTCATGCCCGCGGCTGGCGGGGCGCTCGTCTCACTCTCGCTGGAGCTCGATCGCACGATCGGCGATACGATCGCCTCGGATTTGCGTTCGGGCAGCTCGCCGCCGCCGCCGATGTGGAGTGCGGACGACCGCGAGATCGTCGTCCAGGTCAGTAACGAGGGATCGTGCGAGATACGCGCGTTTCCGTCGGCGGGCGGGGCATCGCGCCTGCTCGCCGGCGGCACGCGGTCGATCTTCACGTACGCCCTCGCAGCGAACGGCGCGCTTGCGATCGGCTACAGCTCGCCGGCGATCCCGGCCGAGATCGCGCTCGTTCGCGACGGCGTCGAAACGCAACTCACCGACCTCAATCCCTTCCTGGCCGAGCGGATGCTCGCGCCGGCGCGGCGCTATCGCCCGGCGGCCGCCGACGGGACGCTGCTCGACGGCTGGTATCTCGAACCCGCGGGCGCGAGCGGCGCGCTACCGCTGGTCTTGGAAGTGCACGGCGGTCCGCATGCCGCCTACGGCCATGCGTTTTTCGCCGAGTTCCAAGTGCTCGCCGGCCTCGGGTTTGCGGTCGCCTACGGCAACCCGCGCGGGAGTCAGAGTTACGGTCATGCGTATGCCGATGCGATCACCGGCGATTGGGGCGGGATCGATGCGGCGGACGTGTTGACGATCCTCGACGGCGCGCTCGACATCGGCGACATCGACCGCGCGCGCATCGGTATCGCCGGCGGATCGTACGGAGGCTTCATGACGACCTGGCTGCTCGGTCACAGCGATCGCTTCGCCGCGGGCATCTCGATGCGCGCCGTCAACGATTTCGTGAGCGAAGCCGGCGCCTCGGATCTGGGCTGGTTTCTCGAGCGCGAGGTCGGCGCGCCCGAGCGCATGGCCGACGGCGGCCGCAAGCTCTTCGAGAACTCGCCGCTGCGCGCGGCGCACGCGATCGACGTGCCGCTGCTCGTGGAACACAGCGAGCGCGATTTTCGCTGCCCGATCGATCAAGGCGAACAGCTCTTCACGCTGCTACGGCGGCTGGGCAAGCGCGAGGTGGAATTCGTGCGCTTCACCGGCGACGGACACGAGCTCTCGCGCTCCGGCAAACCCCGTAGCCGGTTGCTGCGTCTGCGTGCGATCGGGAACTGGTTCGTGCGCCATCTGCTCGCGAGCGGCCCCGGCAGTCGCGAAGCGGGCTCGCTCTTTGCCCCCGTGGCGGGCGAGGACGCGGCATGAATCCTCGCGAGTCGCGCACGACCTTCCGCGTCCGCTTCGGGGAAACCGACATGGCGGGCATCGTCTTCTATCCGAACTTCTTCGCCTATTTCGATATCGCGACGCAGGCGCTCTTTGCCGCGAGCCCGATCGATTTACCGGCGCAGATGAAATCGGGCGGTTTCGGGTTTCCGATTGTGGAGAGCGGCGCGAAGTTTCTCGCCCCGCTCTTTTACGACGACGAGATCACGATCGTGACGAGCGTTGCCGAGCTGCGCACGCGTTCGCTGCGCGTCGAACATGCCGTCTATCGCGGCGAGACGTTGTGCGCGACCGGCTTCGAGGCACGCGTGCACGGCCGCAAGAAAGCCGACGGGTCGGGCGTCGAGCTCGCACCGATCCCGCCGGAACTTGCGGCGTGGCTTGCCGGCTCGACCCGGCTTGACTAGGGGGACTTGGGTCGCCGGTTGTCCGCGGGTGCGTGATAGTAGGCGCCCCAGAACGCTTGGCCGGCCGTCTTCACCGGGATCCACCGATGCGCCGACGTTTTCGGCGCGCGCGGTTGCGATCGGAGATACCCGACGGTGCGTCCCGTTGCGTCGAGGACCGGGCGAAGGCCGACCCGCGTACGCACCTTAAAACCACATCGGATAATTCGGATAGCGGTAGTCCGCATCCCAATACGGAGCGCGTCCGTAGTAGCCGTAGAACGGCTCCCAGTACTGCCGGTTGTACGGTTGGATCAGGGTCGGATCGTACGCCGGCGAGGAGAGCACGCGGGCGCCGCTTTCGTTCACGTGGACGAGCGTTGCCGTTACTTTCGTGACCGCATCGATCGGTAGCAGAAAATGCTGACCGTCGATTCCGAGGAAGCCGCCGCCCGCGATGTCGAGCAGGCGGACTTTCTTCGCGGCTTCGTCGATGAACAGGGCGCGAACGTGTCCGAGCGTCTTGCCGGCCGTATCGACGACTTTGCGTCCCCGGATATCCATTCGATCGTCTTCGAGGATGAGGTTGCTGTCGCTGAACTTGGTAAGCGCGTGGTCGTTGACTTGTGCTGTGTGGGCCATGATCGAAGTCCTTGATGCACGCTTGCCGCGCAATCTGCGCGGAAGTCGTGCACTTCACTCTAGTCTATCGAGGTATGCAACGTAACCGTTGATTTGATGGTACGCCACAACGTTAAACGCCGCTCTCTTGGTGGATCGATCCGGGAGCTGAGGAGAGATGGCTAACGTGGTAGCTAACCTCATGAAACGTCATTTGCGCGATGGTCAACTTCCCGTGCCTTGATAGCGGTTGATGCCGACGCGCCAGAACGCATAGGCGGCGGCGAGCCACACGACCCCCACGACGGGCGTCAGCAAGCCGACGGCCGGATTGAGGTGAAAGCCGTCTTCGGCTTTGTGTAAGAGATACGTGGCCGGGAAGTAGTTCATGAACGCGAACGGCAGCACGAAGGCAAGCATCACCTGGACGCCGCGCTGGTAGATCGAGATCGGATAGCGCGAAAAATCTTGTTCGAGCGA
>Ga0209208_10012058_pt1 | contig 11007 bp, 4 predicted proteins | sample S1TSphfallax_3_FD_187694 | JGI IMG/M metagenome (GOLD analysis project Ga0209208, IMG submission 187694) | Host-associated microbial communities from peat moss isolated from Minnesota, USA - S1T2_Fd - Sphagnum fallax MG (SPAdes) (version 2) | ecosystem: Host-associated > Plants > Peat moss >... | reverse complement strand
AGCTGCTGATGAGCTCTGAACATTCTTTGACCAGATGATTGCCATAGTAATTTGGTCCACACTCATCAACTTTTATGAGACTGACACCTTGGAACTTTGTGAGATGCTGATGTCTTTGGAATCAACCCATTGGTCTGATCACAACATGTTCTGGTGTTGGGCTGGTGAAGTTTAGGGGGGCAGATTTTCTGGCACAGCATGCTCACCATGAGAGCTTTGAGTACCCTTCAGGGAGTTGCAAAGGGGATCTGATATAAAGGGCAGCACATCCAGCATAAGCTTTCAGGGAATGATAGCCCATTGAGTTCTCCAACAGCCAAAGATGCCTCTCTTTAGATGCAAGTGTTAACAGAGAATCAAAAAGGTGGATCAGTGGCTATGGCTTTGAGAGGGAAAACACTTGCAAGTTCAAGGAATGGATGGCAAAAGAAGTGAAGCTTTGTACCCATATCTTGTTGTAAGTTCTTCAAATACTCTTAGCTTACGCTGCAGTTGTCTTTATCGTGAACTAGTATACTATTATATACTTTAACCAATAGAGTGCTTATATTGTACTACTGCAACCAGTGAGTCTGTATAACCTCTATACTATGCTACCAATCCATACTATATACCCCTCCACCACCAACACTGAGTAAGGAGGATGTGAATGAAACATGATTCTAATTGATAATGCCATTCTGAAATTGGCTACACTTGAGGCTATCATAATGTTCACATTTTGGTTCTTACAGCTATTATTTCGCTCTGTGGTATTCCATGTGATAATACCCAGTGAATATAGGATCTGGTATGAGTATATCATAGTTGAATTTGCTGATAGCTTTAAGCACATCAGTGGAATGAGTCTTGGTGACAGGTCTGTGATTTACAGGACTGTGTTTTTCATCTACAGTGAAAATCTGGCAAAATTGGGGTGCAAATGTGCAAACATTATGAGCTTGTCTACAAGTAGCTATCATGGGGGCTGCAGGTGGACTGTGCAATACCTTTTCTAACATAGGTCCATAACATTATTTGAATTTGGGGAATTGTGGTAGTATCTAAACTCTCTTTTTCATGTCTCTTTTATCTTTATGAACTGGTGCTAACTTTCAGAGTACTCTATGTCCAAATGTTTGCAAAAAGATTAGTGAATGTAACTTGAATTCCAGGTTCAAAATTCAGTCACAGAAAAGAGATTGTCTGGGATGCTTGAAATTCCAATGACTCAGACTTTCATGGTCAGAACTCCCACTATAGCTTAAGGTGTTAGTGCACAATATGAAGACTAAATCTATAAAACTCTCAAACCTTCTGAGATGCAAATGTGACCAATGAGTTTCTGGCAGCACTTTTCTGGGCTGGCATGTGTCCTAAGTGAGTACTTTTGCAATTCTTTTGCTTGTTGGTGACTTTAGCTTTTTAAATGTTCTGGCAGACTCCATGTTTGTTTAACCCCAAGAAGAGGTTGCGAATTTTCTGGGTTTAGTTCTTCCACCTGGAATTTCTGTCATATGCTTCAGCGCATCATGGTCTATATGTTTAGGTTGGTACTTAAATTGTCTTTCTTGATTCTGCAGCTTTGAGACAGCCATCAATTTCCAAAAGGAAGGCAACTCTACTAAAATTGAAATGCTTGTTGTTGACATCTACCTTATCACTTATACAAGGGGATAAGAGTGGCCTAGTTTCTGTCAACCAAGGCGGGGTTATCTGAACTACAGAGAAAGCAAGTATTTAGCAAAAGATTAATCATGACTCAGAATAATGCAGAAATGGGCTTAGCAGTCGTTGGTTGACTGTTGTGAGCTCATTTGGTAAAGTTGCACTTGCCCTTATGACAGAGATATTTGCTCAAAGGGAGCAACCCTGGATTTCTGCTAGACTCTCTGAAGCTCTCTCACATGGCATATAGTCTCTAATGTGATATTGGTGACATCCCAATGTTCCAGGATCATATTTTCTAAAGCCTGTGAAGCCTAGATTCATTAATGCAGCTAGTTCTACTTCTGTCACAGAAGTATCTGAGTGACTAAGCTCCTATAAAGCTATCCTGCCAGTGGTGGAGACTTGTTGGTGGCCAAGTTACAAGCTAATGTCCTTACTGAGAATAGTTCAGTGTTTAAAGACTTGTTGAGAGTAGGCTAAGTCATCAAGCTCTTAGTCTTTCAAGAATTGAAAAATTTCCTCTCCTGTTGTGGATTCTCAACTCTTTACACCAAGATCAATCTTTCAGAATTTTTAAATTAGAATGAACAGTCTATTGAATAAACTTTTTGATAGAATGTGCAAGTCCTATCGTTTCTGTTGTTTGTTGGTTCAGAGGTCAGTCCTTAAAATATGCTTGGTTGAAGGATGAGGACAAAATTAATGAGCAACTACTGCAGTTTTATCTTCTTAGCTAGATTTCATGTTAGATAATTTGTTCCTAACAATTTGTGGCCTTTTCCCTTTTCTATAATTGTCATTTTTTCTTTGGCTTTTTAGTTTTCTTTTTCTTGAGCTAGCAAGCATTAGCAAGCATCGTGGCTAAGTTTTCCTGGTACTGCTGGTCTTGTGAGAGAAACTCAGTACATTAGTTAGTGTTCAACATCAACTCACACCAATTGCCAGCAACTGATGAAGTCAATGGGGACATTGGGTTTACAGGTTCATCTGTCAGTTCTTCAGGTTGTCTGAAATCATAAGAATTGAGAAATTCTTGGTACTTATGAAGGCGTATTGGGGTTGGTTTTTCTAATGGTTCAATTGAGGGCCCAAATATTGACAATTGGTGGAGCCAGGGTGGAGGGATGCAGCAATGCAGGCCCCACAGCACCTGGGCAAAGCGGTGCTCCTAATGGTGAGCAACAATGTTGGGTCCATCACCATGCTGCATGCCCTGGCTGGTGGGGTTCTGCACATCATGTTCACACTCAGCTTTCTTCTTGACAATAAGGTCAGATTTGAATCCTTCATTAGACGGGTCCTTCATCCTGGTTACAAGAATTATATAGGCTTCTATAGAACCCCCAGTGTTCATGACAGATATAGTATCTTATGGAGCAGTTCCCATCTTGGATCTTTTCCATTGTTAGTTTTTCACCTTGGGATCTGAAAAAAGGTTAATCCCTTGCTGTGAAGCAGGGATTATGGTTTTGGGCTGAACAGTACAACAGATCACATGGTTATTTTCCTTCAACTGGAGATTTTCAAGCTTAGTCAATCTCATCCTCTTATAAGGATGTTTCCCTGCTGTCTGTTCCATTGGTAAGCATGTAAGTCATTGTCCCTACAGTCACTGTCAAACTGGCTAGTGCTATTATTTGTAGTTGGCAAGGGATTTTCAGTCAAAGGGAAAAATCAAGGGGAGTTTGTTCCAAAATTGCTGCCATTTTTACAGAGGCCATTCTGATTCTTTTAACAGTATCTTGTTGCTGTCTGTTAACTTGCAAAATTTGTAATTGAGCACAAGTTGTCAGCACATGTCACAAAACCATCATTTGCTGAATCATGTGTAGACAACCTGAATGAGGCTGCTCCTAAAATCCTGTTTTCTTTGTGGTTTACATTTGCAGGCTTTGTTTCTATGGTGTGAAGGACCAGTGGGTGCTGTATGGGCCTCGCTGAGTACTCCAGAGAAGTTCTAACCTGATAGGTCCTCTCCTATTGAACACAAAAAAATAAAAAACTTTCTTTTTATTATCTTCTTTCATTTTTCTCATTAGCAAATAAAAAGGACATGACACTATCCCACAATTCATAGCAATCGGTAAGGCAGAAGCCATAAACATTTAGTTTTGGAGGGAGAACTTCCAAAACTTAGTTGTCACTGCCTTGGGTTATGTTCGTTCTATGTACCACTGAGATGCACCCACCTTGCCAAAAACTTATCATGGTGGGGCATCTTATGAGGACTAAAAAACTTGGAGATTGAACCTTTTCTCCTTTTCTGGCATTAAACTTGAGATGATATGAAGATACACTTCTGTGATGCACTGTCATTGGTTGTTTCTACCTCAGATGTGCCGTCACAAAGTACCTTGCATGTGAATCCTGTGTTGGGACAGTACATGTGAATGTGATCTGCATGCTTGCTATCATTGTACACGGTGTATGTTCCTTTTACTGGGTAGACATGGATCAAATCTTTATGTGTAATAGCACAGATGTACCTAAACATGTCCACTCCCTTATTGGTATGGACAAAATCCGTAGCTGGCAAGCATGGATTACATGCAAGTTGTGAGCAATAGGATATGTTTGAAACATGTGCAGTGCATGTGAAAGGACTGATTTTACCCATGTCTAACATGTGATTAACCCCGTGGCAAGCTTAGTATTGCCGTATCAGGAAACATGGAAAACACTGGGTCTTCTGCAGAACAACCTTTAAAGATTATCCCAAGATTTATGACTTAGTCTAATGTCTTTGCAGAACAATTTGTTAAGATATGTGCCAAGATAATTGCGACTTGGTCTGTTCGGTCTTTTGAAGAACAACTTGTTAAGATTGTGTCAAGATAATTGTGACATGGTCAATTGGGTTTTTCATAGATGTGGACTAATTTGCTGTGCCCCAACCACAGGATGTTCATCACTTTGTTAAGATGAAGCCAAGATAATGGCGACTTGGTCTAATGGGCTTTTCCTGTTGCATCCAATGAAAAGTATTCTAGCTGGTGAGCTGGATTCTTGGACGAATGAAACAGTTTGCTTGATGTTTTCAGAAAAAGCATATATAGGGTTCTGCCATGCAAATCATGGATGTGCACTAATTCCCTTAATGCTGTCTCATCAGAGGAAAAAGCATGGGATCTGGAACAAGGTAAATTCTCTTGATTAACCATGAACTTGCAATGGGTGATGTGTATTTTATTCATCAACATCTATGTGCTCAGGGTTCATAAGAAACAATGACACTGTCTTGTGTGTAAGATTAGAAGATTATCAGCATCTTTTGTGCTCAAGAAACAAGAAATATGCCACTAATCTGAACTCTGTAGATCCTTAGAGGATATGGACAAAAGAAGCCTAGTCGATCCAGAATTGCCCAACATTCTATGCATTTCTCAACATGCACATTAGTCCTATTGAAAAAATGCATATTTAATCAGAAGAAATCCACAGATGCTGGATGGGTGGAATTCACCCAAGGATACAAATTGGGTGATGGAAATCATCAACTAAAATGTGCAATTAATTTAGTTGTGCATAGTAAGATTATCTTGACTCACCACTACAATTAAATAATCTCAAAGCTCTTTAAGTTTTAACCCTTAGGTGTTTTGAAATTTGCACTCAGAACATTTGAGAATAGTTGAATGAATCAGAGCTTCTTACATTGTGAAGATCAACCTGGATTTGTAAAAATTCACCCAATTGAAGAAGTTAGGCCAAACTTTCTTGGGCAGATTCATGGTTTTGGCCATCCTAAACATTCTTTGTTGCAGAAATGTAACCAATACAAAAACACCAAAAATTGCAGATATTTGTAGACATGCCTTCAGTTAAGTCGAATAATATCCCCAGTAAAATATTTTTCACTTCAAACAAGAAATTGCCAAAGTTTGCCAACGGAGGATTCCAAGAAAATAAGGGTAATAGACCAGCAAATCTATTGATGAGTTACAGCCCATGGGTCTGAGCCAATGTGAGTTGAGACAATGGAAAAGGATGCCACCAGAGAGAAGTCATCCAAGCAAGTAGCTTAAGAATGGAGTGGAGGTTCCAAGTCAAAATGGAAACCTAGACACCTCTTTCATCCTCACAACCCTAAACCTTATGCAAAAAGGAGCAAAAATCTTGATACATCTCATGTCATCTAGGCAATAGCTCAAAAATAATAACATTTGTCACAATAGATAAGTGGAATTTGGAGGCATGCAAATCAAAAAGTTTCGGCCTTTAAAGGTGAATTAAAGGCCCATTTTGGGCACATTGCATTTGCATGGCTTTTAAAATTTTGCAAACTATGCCCTAGATGACAATCCAATTCCATTGAACCCCAACTAGGGCTGTCTATAAATGTGAAGGAACTTTTTTAATTTCATCTTTGTACTTGAACACAGATCCAAGGGAGAACTTCCACATTTCAAATTTCAGGAATCTTTACAAAAGCATTGTTTATTTGGGCAAAAAAAAGGTACCTTACACTTTGTAAAACCTTTGTAAGGTTCTTGAAATTTTAAAAAATCATTTACATTGGGCAAGGAACCCCTTTGAGGCTCTTCCTGGATATTCGGGCCCTGTGCCCTCAAGGCGGTTCCTTACCCTATGCTGAAATTCTCTTTAGAATGGACAAAGATATGATGGGCCCAAATAAAAGGGGTCACATGAAAATTGTCAAATTAAACAATTTGGTTCGACTTGCCAATTTTCCATCCTTACATCTTTTATCATACCACAGCAGCTCAGAATAGTTCTTTTCTATGGAAGGAAAGATTTTTTTTAAAAATCAAATTTTAATTTCTAAGTTTGAATTTTCATGGAATTTGCAATTTCAGGGTTTGTCTTTCGGCCTTCTCACTTTACATGACAGGATGAGTTTCTTACTTTCATATTTCTCAGTGTAAACTTATTCCTTTTCTGTTCCATAATCTTCAAAATACAATGCTGAGTGGAGATGAAAAGAGAAAAGCTGTGTTATTTTCTGCTCAGTGTGCATTCAAGGTCATACATTTGTTTGCAAATTGCATAATCCCAATCTTCAATTGCAGTAAACGGTTTATCAAATTTGGCGAAATAGGACTGAGCTTTTACACTTGGGACCAAATGCCATGCTGTAAACCTCCATGGGCGAGAACAATAACTTGCAAGACTCTGCGATTTTACTGACCAGATCATCTGGAACCCATTTGGGATCTATCCATTTCAGAGGTAAAATCTGTGATCTGAAATCTTTTCAAAAACCAGCCCTAAAGACTTCCAGCCACCCCCAAGGTTCCAAACTTGATTGAATTCAAATGAGTTCACACAATTGTTGCCACTGAAAGGGTCTGCAATTGGACTTCTGTGGCACGATGTTTATGTATATCAAGGTCAAGTTAAGTCCAATGTGCAATTGGGTCCACATGACCTGGTGGGCTATTCTAACATATGTCTAGATGGCCACCTTCAAAGGAGTTCAAGTAGTAAACTGGCATAATGGGTTGTAATATCAGAAGCCGTTTTACTAGGTGAGACAGGCAGCCACATACTGCTTCCACCTATAGTAGAATAAGTTTGACTTTGAGAAAACATTGAGGATGAAGAACATATGTGTGCCTGGTGAATGGACGTGGCAACAACCAGTTATGCGTTGGAATAGGCCCTTGTCAAACCAATTGTCACCCAACGGAATGGTGGTTCACCTTATCCAGCTCACCATATTGGTTGGTGGAATGGGCCCACTCCATTAGTACTTAAACCGTACCTATGCCCAACAAAATTTGTTGTAAGAAAGGTGTTGGAAATTCTCCTATTGCTGCAAATTTATTGAGCTCCATATTTGGCACCCAAAGTGCGCTTGTTCTATTCAGCCTTCTTCCATGAGCCCCGACACTTTCATGACCAGTAATTGTCAGACTAAGAGCCCTACAAGTTGCCTATGACCCCTATTTTGCCTCTTGGGACCACACTGAACCTTACACCATTAAGGTAAGTTCGGCACCTACCCACTATTCCAACCTCTTTATTTGAATCAGAGAGTGAGATGTTTCCATGTAACATGTCACAATTTTAGACAGCAATCCACTGTCCTCTGATAATTAAAGCACCAGGCATGAGCATGGCTGAGAATGAGCCATGTTCCTTCCACAACCACCTGCAGTTATACAGGAGTTGAATAGGCACTTGTTGAGGAGAAGACCTTGACCACTGAACAAAAATCCTGGACACTTGTGACTCTGTGAGGCCATGTCGCCTCAGTTGTTCCCGCACCTACTATAAGGTGGTCTGTGCTTTGAGATTCCTACATGTTTTTTTACTTTGGTAGAAGGTGCTTTGAGGTTCCCTACACGTTCTTTACTTTGGTGGGTGGCTTACTAACCTAGTGGGTGCAGGCACCAGAATAGTTGGAAAGCATGTAAGAATAACTTGGCTTATATTCACACGTGAACCCCCAACATTGGGATGGCTTCTACTAAAATAGGAAGGGTGTGACTTCTTACTACCTTGCACCTAAGTACAACCGCCTCTAGATAATTACTAGCAAGGTCCATTTATCACTATGAATTGACCACAGGGATTGGCACCCAAATCTCGTGTTCAGGCTATTCCCTGGACAAATTTGTTGATGCAAATGGTTGTAAAGCTAACAACACTCAGAAAGTTTAGTTGGATAGAACCACATTAACCCAATTTTCCAAGAATATGAACTTCCTCTTGTCCCTTATTTTGCAAATGAGCTACCGAACTTTTCTGAAGGCTGGCTTTTGAGGTCCCAAAGTTCTGAAATCCCTCAATGTGGGTCTCCCAAAGGTAACAGACTAATCAAATTATTCCGGTGTCAAGTCAATTATTGAGTAGGTACTTGTTAGAAGCTTGAATCATGCAAGCGTGGGGCTGACACCACTATTGCATTTTGAATAAATTTTCCGGGAAGTTAGCCTGTAATTCCTGGGTGAACTACTTTGACCACATGATTTCTTTTACAAGGATTTCAAAATGATCATCATTTTTTCTTACATGTCCTGAAATATCGCACTTATTTGTATGAGAAAATGATGCGCCCATGCTGAGGGCCGTCAGGATTTTCCCCCTCCTGCCGCACACCGTACACTAAAACTGACTTCTGTTATTACCTAGTAGAAAAATATGTTACTAACTTCATTTCCTCGCACCGAGAGAGTTGCAAATTGCAGGGCAGACCCACCACTGCAAATTAAATTGCATGCCATATTTTTAAAAATGCTTCACAGGCAGTATGGGTTTACAAGTTGAAATTCCTACAGTTTGTGGCCCTGCCATTAGCCTAGGCCAAAACTGGTAAAGCACATAGATATGCATAAAAATGCTTGGCAGGCAATTTGGTGAGCCAGCATGCACCCAATGGGCCCAGTTTTTTTTTCTTTCAAGGAGGATTGGGCGTGTTGGATTTTTTGGATTTTTGTTGTTCCCAATGTGTTCTCATCAAGTCCTCACACTATATTCTCATCAAGTTCTCAATTGACCAACATATTTCTCATATTCCCAATGTGTTCCTCAATATGTTTCCAATAGCACCTCACTTTATCCCATATCCTTTGCCCTAAGTTTTCCTCTTGTAATTGATATAACGAGCAGGGTAGCATGAAATTACAATGTAACTATTTTGGGATTGTCCCCAGCTTGATTAAATTTTTGTGTGATGGACTCATCAAAGACACCCATCAAAACCAAGAAAAAAAAAAAGAACTTTGGGGTACCCACAACTAATTAATTTGACCATGGCAAGATGGCTGTGGACAGTGTAGGGCAGGTTATTAAGAGAATGGTCAGTGATAACAAGGTTATCAGGTAGGTTATATGTATTGAACCTGTAGAGTTTGGTTAAGACCCGGCAGAGACCCTACCAGTCTGGTATACAAAACCCTTATGAGAACTTGTGAGAATTACAGAGGAAATAACCAGGGAGATTGGTAACATGGGGTATGGATCAGCTAGGTTTTTTGCAGAATTCGACCAAAAGGGGGAAAATAAAAAAGGAAAGCTTTATTATGAATGAATTTTTAACAACTTATGAAAACTACCAACAAAAGCTTGCTTATAAACCCCGACATCCTGCTCAACAAGAATCGAATCTTTCCGTCCAATTGCTTGCATGGTAAAGAAAAACTTGTACAAAATTTTACCAACAAAAGACTTGCCTAATAGGCCCTAACATCCTTACCAAGAAAAATAAAAACTTTTCATCCAAGTTGCATGAAATGTTCGATGCTTTTCGTTACCTTATGTCGTCACACTTTGTGCCCTTGCCATTAGCTTAGACCAAAAATGATAAAGAACCCTTGGGTGCATGTGGCTGAAAACTCATGTGGCCCAATTTTTTTCTTTTGTGGACAGTAAGGGGAAGAGCTGTGGATAATTTGGATTATCTTGTTCCCAATGTGTTCTCATCAAGTTCTCAATGGGTTCTCAATATACTTCCCAAGTACACAATGTGTTCCTCAACATGTTCCCAATAGCACCTCACTTTGTACCATATGCTTTGTCCAAGACACAACATCAGAAATTTGAAAAAAAACATCATTGGCGAGTTATCTGTAAAGTCACCTTGTCATTGGGCCTCCTTTCACCCCCTATTCCCCCTTTCAGTGGTATAGCAAAGTAAAAACATTTTATTAAATCTCAGTACGAAATGCTGAAACTTAGCATTTATTGCACGAGGTTTGCGACTAGTTACAGTAATTGTACAGTTAGGAGCAGTGAAAATATATGTAGCAGCAGTGGAGGGGCTCAGGAAAAATGAAAGACAGTACGGAACTCAGTTTACCACCAAAATTCATGGTTTTCTTAGTTTCATCCCCCATTGAATGCTAATGTACTTTTTTATTTTTCCCGCAGGTTTTTCTTGGATCTCACCCTGGGTATAACCAAACTCAGGATTCTTGTGCTGTGTTTTTCTTGCTTTACGGATAACTCAATTGATTAAACAAACTAATTAAAAATAGACGAGTCTCAAAAGAATTCAAAATCTGGTAATTTGACAACGTGTGTGGGACAGAAAAAATAACTTTACAATGCCCCTGGCCTCTCTGCTTATCTATATATTAATTCTGTTCATGGTCCTCCGAAATGGTACTTTTGAATGCTCCTCCCAGGCCCCTGTCCACAAAGTTACTGATTTAAGTAACAGATACATACATATTATTGGTTTAGGGTTTACAGGTTTTTGGGCATGTTACACAAAGTGATCGGCTGTGTGTAACAGTTGTGCGTAATAAAACTCTGTAGTAACGACCCAACAATTGCATGTTACCCCAAACGCCGAGCCAAGCGAGGCGCGCCCACTAGTGAAAAAAAACTGAAGAGTCAGCCAACAGTGACCATAGTATTCACTAGCTTCATCAAAAGCAAAATATGGAT
>Ga0209208_10012057_pt1 | contig 11007 bp, 6 predicted proteins | sample S1TSphfallax_3_FD_187694 | JGI IMG/M metagenome (GOLD analysis project Ga0209208, IMG submission 187694) | Host-associated microbial communities from peat moss isolated from Minnesota, USA - S1T2_Fd - Sphagnum fallax MG (SPAdes) (version 2) | ecosystem: Host-associated > Plants > Peat moss >... | reverse complement strand
TTTTTTTTTTTTGAAAATTTGTTGTTTCTTTGTTTCTTGAGGTTTCATCCTTAACTTTGCTACTTTGTGGATTTTGTGGGAGGACTTATTTGTAGGTATGGTGAAAAGGGAAGGAAAGGAAAACATAATTATTTTTTTGTCATGTGTTGTTTTATGTGCATGCTTAAAAAGTGAAAATGGGTGTAGAAAAACTACAACAAAGTTTGCTCACTGGTTTGTTCAAAACTATCACAAGAGAGGAACAAGAAGAAGTTTTTACAAATGTCCAAGAAAGTTTATTGCAACTTTACAATTTGAAAGACAAATAAAGAAAGAGGCCATTGAAGAGGAAGATGTAGACAATCAAGAAAGAAGCAAGCCCAAACATAAAAAATCAAAAGGACAATACACAAATTGGTTTCAACCACATTTATGGCCACCCATAATGGTAGTAGTTTAGAAATATGGAACAAATTCTAATGTTGTTCATTATTTGCAAATTGTTTACTAAAGTCCAGGAGTTCCAAGCCCATATGAAAAATTAGCTAGGAGCAACTTGTGGACTTGGTTTACACCAAAAGGGGAACTCTGACCAAATTACCTACAAGCAACCAAATAAGGTACAATAATGAGACATTTGAAACAACATCTAACAATCTTAGAAGAGTATCCTACACTTCAAAATGAACTTGTCACAATGCTACAAAAGATGAAAAGTGTTGGACAACCATTATCTACCTATGTGGTTCAACCAATTTTAAGAGGTATGATTGAATCCCTTGCTCCTGAGATTCTTTGTAATGGTCATGGAGGATTTGTTGTCATAAGGGAATGGACTAAACAATTTTTAAAACACTACATGAACTAATCTTTTCGCATGGCAACAATAATAGACAACAAAATGCTAACAAATTGGCATGAACAAGGATGCAACATGGCATGCATAATAGCTCACTTAATGAAACTTTATTTGATTCCTCCATGCCTTATGGTCAACATTGACCAAATTGGGATCCATCTTGTTCCAATCGCTAGAAAAAAACTTGGGAAAGCAAAGGTTCAAAACACATTTAAGTATTATGGGTGGAGGACAAGAAACAAGTAACTTTTGTGGTATCTTTTGCAACAAATGGAAACCCACTTCTTGGACAAGTTGTTTTCACAAGCACAAAACATAGGTGTTTACCTCCTTCAAATGAAGGAAAACAAAAATGTATCAACTTAAGTTGGGATTACATTTAGTGAAAAACATTGGTCCACATTGGAAACAATGAAAGATTTTTTTTGCAAGGTTTTGATAGCTTACCTGCATAAGCAAATCAGAAGCTTGTATGGTTGATTGATTGTTGGAGTGTACACAAGAGTAAATAATTTCTTGATTAGATCAAGAAAGAACACCCAAACATACTTGTCATGTTTGTTCTTGCCAATTGTACCAGCGAATTGTAGCTTGCAAATGTCATTATCTAACAACCTTTTGAAACATGCGTTCAAAGTCAATTTCAACAAATGGATTGTAGATGTTGTCAAACAACAAATTTGCAATGGGAAGGAGCCACTCATCGATTTCAAGATGAACAATCTCAAACCTCAAATTTGTGGATGGTTGCATTTAGCATGGACACAAGTGCAAGGCATGGATCGAATGATTACCAAAGGTTGGGAGAAAACAAGGATCACAAAAGCTTTCACATTTGATTTTCAAGTAGAAGCCATGGAGGTTAATGCACTCACCCCTCTTTTCACATTTACTCTAGAAGTTGAAGAGTACAATGACGCAAAAGACAATGAAACATATCCAACAAATTCCAATACAATGGTTATTGAAAATTGTTTACAATTTACTTTTACTCCACTTGGAGTGGCAACTATAGGTGTATGCACATCAACTTCAAGTTATGTCAAAGTTTTTGAATTAAAACAACAAGCTAGACTAAAGCAAAAGAAACCAAATGAAAGAAAAAAAAAAAAAAACATTTTGAAAACATTTTAATATTTCAAATTAGGTCACACATTAGTTTTGTTGTATATGATGTGTTCACCTCCAACAATTGTAGTAGCTTTGGCTAGCCTTTTTGCTTAGATTTCTTTTGCTAAATCAGCTTTGGATCCATCCTTGTTGGTGGCATCCATAGAACAAAAGCCTTTTAAAATCCACAAAAGAAAAGCCTTAACAACAATATGGTTTTTTTGTTTGTTACGAAGAAACTATGATTGATGAAGGTGATTACAAACTGTAGTAAAAACAATTTTGGACTAAAAAAAATAGTTTGGAACCTAAATGTTTAGCTGGAAGTTATTATTGCCACAAGATGTTCTGTAAACATGTCAAAGGTAGCTTGTGCATTATTGGCTAGCAATCAAAGAACTATGAAAAAAAAAAACAAACTTGTCATTTAAAAAAGTACCCCACCCACTAATCATGTGGTGATGCACACTAGTTAATGTTGAATTCACCACCCATCCTAAGGCTATAGAGAATGGTTCTCAGCACATCCAAAATTCAAATAAAGTAAAGGCATAATTTTTTTTTTCTTGGCATGACTTAAGATTTAAAATAGACCTCAACAAACAACTCCTCAACATTCAGACCTTTGAGTCTTCTAACTAATAGATTTCAATTCACCTAAAATTTATTCAAAAATCCATGAAGGCGTGCCAAACACCTTGAAAGATGGAATATGTTGCAAACCAAAAGTTAAGATTACAAAACATTCTTTAGATTGCAACAACAAAACCAACACGTACCATGCAATTTTGGCTTGTAGTGGTGGTGGGGCAACATGAAAAGTTGAAGTGGAAAGCAAAAGGTGCAAAGATGCTGATGAGAAGAAAAAACCATGGGAAGGAGCCATGCCCACTATTTCCTTGTCATTAATTTCCTTTGATGAATGTATTGAAGAAAGGTACAAGAAAATGTTGATGCATTAAAATCTTGCAAAAAAAAATGCAACAAAGGAGAAAAGTTTAAACTAGGTATCTTAGAAATCCTATGTAATTTTGGCATTAAAAAATATAATTTTTTTATTTTGGCGGAAATTGTAATTTTTTTTTTAAATTTGGAATTTTGATTTCTTTTTTTTTTTGCCAAACCTAAAAAAATACTACAATATTCAATCGTATTTTCTTATGGCATGGGTGGACATTTTTCTTTTCACCCATTCAACCACATTATCATGTGTGGCCAACTCTTTTGCCCTTTCTAAATATTTTCCCCTTTTTAAATTGATAACTAGTTTTCTTCTATTGTAAAATGCATGTACACCCTCCCCCTTCCCCCATTAGAAATTATCACATGCTATGGAACTTGAATTTCTCTTCAATTTTTTAAGGTCACAAAGTTGACAAAATTTTCAGCAAAAAAAAACCAGTATTAAATTTTTTTCCAAAAACCTTTCAAAAATAATCACCTTGAGGTGCCAAAATTCACCCCTTGAAATAAAGGCTATTCTTCAATGTAAAAGATTTTTGAAACCTTTAAAGAAACTATAACTATGTTTGTACTATATGTTGGGCATAGAAATTATTTTAAGGTATGGTTCAACCATTGCCCTTTGATTATTCAACCAACTCTCCCCTTGGTGTCTACATTTTCAATAATTACCCCAATTGTATTTTATGACATTTTAGTACATAAAATTAATTGAAATATTAATTGCCTTCAAAGCCAAAATAACTTGCATATTATCATCCCTAAAACACCATCTAGTAAACACCATATTTATTTGAAATAACATGGTACCTATTCGTAAATCCTATTTATAAAGGGCTTGTGTTACATCTTTATTAAACTAACAACATTGTAATAATTGGATTTTTTTTCAAATATTGACTACACATCTCATATCACATTTAAATCAAAGATTGAACATCATATAACATCAAATATATTTTAAACCACAAAACCTCAACTTGCATTTACATCATACTTGTAATATTTAAATCAACTTGCAATCTATTTTGGATTTTGACAATAGAATTCCAATTGACAGCCATACTTAAATGATAGTGATGACATTGTTTATGTATTTATAAACTCCACCAAGACCCTGCAAAATTTAAATAAGTATTGAATATTTGCATTTTAGTTGTTTTGACAAAATTTCCAACCATACATAATTGCTATCCAACACTTTATTAACTATAGGGGCTTTTGGAGTTTGACCTTAAATAAACTATTTTTCAAACTAATTTCAATCATTTCACCACATGGTTCAACCAGGAGTTCAAATGCAAATTCAAACTTGACTTGTTGGGGAAAAACATCACATGCACCAAATAAGAACACAAAATGTAATTTGAAAGACAAATTATTCCTTGGGCAAGCCATCAAATCAATGTGATGCATTATGTCACAATTGGTTCACATTTGGAAAAGTGTGTTTTGTGTACAAACTTTATGACATTAATCAAATGGAACATATTCATATCAATATGCGACCCATCAACAAAGTTTAAATTTGTGTATTTGTGTATTTCCTCAAAATTGAACGCTTTGAATCATTAATTTCTTCAATGAACCAAAACCAACAAAACAAGGGTCCAAACAAAAAAAGGGTGTGTCAACTTCAAAATGAAATTAGGATAAATTCTTAAGTTGAATTCATACACATGTCAAATTACAAAAAAGAAAAAGAAAAAGGTAGATGGTGCACATATGTTAATTAATCATTTGTTAATTAACTTATTTTATATTTATAAGACTCCTCGTGGCCTAGATTTGGGAGGAAGCACAAATAATCTTTCTTACAGTACATTCTTTAGTTCCTTATAGGGGTTGCATCGAAATGCTCATTTTTGTCAAGACTACCAAGTGGGAGTCTTGAAATTTCTGCTTTGGAAGTTCATAACTTTTTCATTTTGTATCCAAATTGAGAGTTTTCAAGGGAAAAGCTTTAGCCCTTGAAATAAAATTTCAACAACATAGCAAGCTTGTCAATTGAATGTGACTTGACTCCTAAAATTTTCATTTAAATGGTTGGGAATCATTTTTGCAATTTGATTCATAAACTTAAAAATGACCATAATTATTGTTACAAATCCTTGTTTGAAATGTGACCCCATTTAGTATAATACTTTTCAAAACCTTTCCAATGATTAAAAAAAGGCCCAATTTGAAGAAGGTCTGATCCCCCAAACCCAAAAGTTCAAAACACATCAAAGTTTTTAATTCCCAAAATGAAAATCCACTACGGAGGAAGTGGGAATGCATTTGGTAGTGTTAGTGTCTCCTCCTTTGCATTTTCACACATTTTTGTGAATAAGGTTGAATCAAGGGATGCCTTGACTTCAATCTTAACATATTTCATTCACTTTGCATCTAGACATGGCCATGAATCCAAGGCTAATGTTGTGACAAAATCACAAGCATGAAAAAATAAATAAAAATGCATGATGTTCATATTTTATTGTTGTCAAACATCTTTAAGATTCAATTTGTTACACTCCTTAAAAAAATTGTTGACTTTAGGATATCACACACACACACACACACAAAGTTATTGTTTATCACATTAAAAATATATACAAATGAAATGGATGCCATTAGTTAGTAGTACATGGTTTAATATTTGGTGGTGGAGGGTACAATTGATCCACTATGCAATTTTTTAAAAAATGATTGGAAAAAAAACAGACATAATCACTTTGTAAGAAAAAAACATATATATTTTTGAAAACATCATCAAGGATTCAAACAAGGGTTCCAATCTTACAAACATGCATAACATCATAGAACACAAATAAAATTATTACATTGACATGTTCAACAAGAATCTAGTCAAGATCCATCATTTTCAATCAATTTTCCACCTATTTACACATTTATAACACAAACAATTGTATCATAAACAACATGATCCATGATCTTCATTCACTTCTTAGTAATGTTTCATTTTTTCTTTAGTCCATACAACACAATATGGTTTCCCCCCTTAATAATAGGCAAGGTTCATAAGTTGAAAAAAATATACAAAAATAAGAGTTGAAAGCATAAGGTTAAGAATAAGGTGTAACCACACTAATGCAGACCACAACAATTGTGACTAATGTTCAAATTTTTCATGTTTTAGTGTAAAAAATGAGAATAAATTGGAAGTCTTTAATGTGTTTACATGACGATGTTTTAATATATATTTGAAATTCATGCAACAATTTGAAATCAATATAATGAATATGGAGTATTCAAAAGTACTTCTAACTAATGCTTTCATTGTACTTTAATTTTCTGAATGACTTAAAATGCATTTAAAAATGACATAACCATGAACAAATCATTATCCACACCTTTACATAGTAATAGTGTGACATTTTTTCTGTTATGAATATTTTTAATCACTATAAAAATCATGGATTCATATTTTGTCCCCTTGATCTACAACAAGTCCTAGTTCAATACATCATCAAATGATAAACAAACCCATTACTTTTATAATCACCTAAAGTGATAAGTGCGGATCATACTAAAGTGTTTGCACCCATAATCATAGTCTTTGCCATGTGATAATAAGAAGAAAACAAACATGCATAATCAACAATTCATACCCAAAATTTCAAAAGCTAAACAATTCAAAACTAACAAATCTCACTATCACAACAAAGAGATAGTTGTTTTAGAGTAGGAATATATTTTATCCTAAACTCCACCAATCATAATTATCCCATAATAGAAAGCACAAGTTATGCTAATTGTTTTTCAATTTACCAAGAAGCAACAACAAATAAAACTAGCCAAGCTTTACTTGTAGCCTATACAACAAGTTCATGAAATTGGGCCACACAAGTGAACAACAAAGCAAACAAGCTAAACTTGAACAAGAGTTGGAATTAATCTATGAAAAGACAAATCCAACCACAACCCCATCAAAACCCTAACATTAAACTCCCATTTGAATCATACTCACATCCACATTCTAAACCACAACCCCATCGAAACCCCAACATTGAACTCCCATTTCAACCATACTCACATTCACATTATGAACCACCTCAACTAGTGTAAGTGTTTTCACATCAAAACCAACTTCGATGGGGTTTGTGCTCCCCTAGGTAGAATTAAAAAAGCATGTGTTAAAAGCTCCAAATTCTGGATAAAAAATATTTGCAATTTGCATCTTTTTGCAAGGGTTGCATGCAAAAGACATGCAACATTTAAGTGTTACTTCACTAAAGCAATTCTTACAAACAATTCTAGGCACTAGTTTGAATAATTTCATTGATCACGAATTTTCTTCACACTTATGCACAAGTTCATGAGATTGTTAAGTGCAACATTGTAGTGCTAGTTTACTAAAAAGAACTCAAAACCATTAGAGGCTTTAACAATCTCATTAGCCAAATATATATATATATATTTTCATCCCTAGGCATAAGCCTATTTCATAAATCTCGTGAATTTGTACATAATTTTTACACTAATATTGTATTAATGTAATAGGTATGACAATTTAATGTAAAATATTTGTTATATTTGTCTTCTAGAATTTTGGCATAGTCATCAAGATATGTACATTTTGTTTTAAACATGTTCTTTTTACTTGTTAACTAGTTGTTGGTATGTTTTAATAAAATTTCAAAAACTCAAAATTTGATTCGTCAAATCAATTATTGTCAAACCTAACTACCTACTATGGTATTATAACCCTTGTTTGTATATACACATGGTTAAAAACCCATATTACAGATAACTTTTTGGGTTGCAAGAAGGCAAGCATGGGTAATCCACCTTTGAATGCTTGTTTTAGTTCATGTCAAAATTTGTGTAGAATGATTATCCCATTTTCTTGTTCATGATAAAAAACATAGTTGGGTTAGTAACACTAGTGCTTTTCAAATTTGCCACCTATCACTTGGATGGCATTTCCTAATCTTTTGGAAAAGAAGTTCTTATTCCATAATCTTCCAAAGTAGAACATTATGTAACATATCCTTCAAACTAGAAGATTACATATTACAAAAAGGTTCCAATGTTCGTTTTCATGTTCCCATGACGTTCTCATGTTTTGATAATTGTTTCCTTGTCATTCCCATGTTCTCATCTAGTTTTGATGTCATTCCAATAGTCATTTCATGGCACATCACAATCATTCACCAAGGATGTCAACCCAATGGAATCAGCTTGCTGCTGCCCATTAAGCTAGGCATGCTCGCCAAGGGCAGCTTACCCAGCATAAATGGGCAACCACATACCCATTCCATGCATTCCATGGTACATCTTTCTTGTCTTTCAAATTGCTTGCAAAAGTAGAATATCTTATTATTTGAATTGGAACCAGCATTGGTTGCTCAGGAGTGAGGAGCAGGAATAATGTACCTACATGATAGCCTGGTCTTTCACCTGATTGCAACCCTAGACCCTAAACCCTAAACCCTATTGGTTTACATGTCTGGAGGGTGGTTGTGGTTGTTGAGAAAGGTGAGAGATTGCAACCCTAGACCCTAAACCCTATTGGTTTACATGTTTGGAGGGTGGTGGTGGTGGTGGTGGTGGTGGTTGAGAAAGGAGAATGATAAGAGTTGTCATTCACATGGTTGCAAGAAAGAATCCACTTCATAAAAGCTTTGGGGACAGTTGGTATATCTCACTCTCATCTCCCTCCACCTACTGCCACCACATTTCACCACTTTCTTTTCTTGTGCATAATTATTATTGTGTGGGAAACATGTTGCATACCACTTCCAAGTTAAACTCACATTAAAAGTCCATTCACACTTGGTGTTAGAGACTCAACACTTGGTGTTGAGTCCCGTAACACCTTGCTATTCATTTAGGACTTACACCTACTTACCATCACAAATATTTTATGTTGAGTTTAACATTCACTTAACAATTAAGGTATCACCCATTTAACATTGGGTGCCACCTAGGATGCCACCTAGATTTTGATTTAACACTGACTTAACATCAAGTGTGAATGCACCGTAAGTAGCCTACAATCACTCGTAACATAGACCGACTACACCTAGTGTTGAGTCCCCTAACACCATGTTAGTCATTTAGGACTTACACCTACTTACCATGAACATTTTATGTTGAGTTAACTAACATTCACTTCAAATTAAGCTATCACCCATTTAACATTGGGTGCCACCTAGATTTTCATTTCACACTGACGTAACATCAAGTGTGAATGTACCATTCATTATAAGTAGCCTACAATCACTAAATAACATACATAAAAATAAAACAACAAAATCTGTAAAGGAAAAAAAAAACACCTTTTTGGTTGAATAATTGAATTGGAATGATCTCAATTGGTTCATTCCAATAATGTGGATATGTTTGACTAGCGTCCGAATAAAAATGTGAGCAAAAAAATTGGACCATTTCGATAAGTCTCATGGTATTTTGGAAGAAGGGTGGGTTGGTTGCAAAAAATAATGAGTTAAAAAATAAAATAAAAAAATCGATCTATGATGAAGCAAGTTGGTTTGTTTTGTTTTGTTTTGTCATGATGACATCTCCCAAACCATGGCACTCCATGTTGCGCACGCTCTTGGTATCTTTGGAAAGCTCTTGATGAGTAGGGAGCGGTGCACTGACTTGGTTTGAGATTGTTTGGAGCTGCTATGGTGTGGAAGCTATTGAATATTGAACCATTTTCTTGACGAAAACTAAAATGAAATCAAAACTGAAACTATGTATTGGAATTGGGAAGTGTTCTTGATAAATGGTTGGAAAGCCCTTAATGAGTCCGATTTAATAGAGTTTATTTCACAATTTTCAGAGCTAAGGTGTGGAAGATATTGAATTTTTGTGTGGATTTTGTTGCTGGAAATTCAAAAAAATTGCAAAAAGTTGGGTTTTGGAAGGAAAAATCAGTTGGAGCCGCCCTCAATGTGTTCACATTGCCAACTTTAGAAATTTTCAATTCTGAAAATGTGAAAAAATAAAAGAATGTGTTTACACTAGTGGCTATAAGAGAAAGGGTAGGTTAAATTTGGGTGTATAATACAGATGGCAGGTTAAATGGTGGGTGGGTAGTAGGCAATAATAACGTGAAATTCCACTGCTGGTGTGTGCTTTACAGGTTGGAACTTGCATGGAGCTCCTGACATGGTCAAAAAGGATCTCATATTGTAATTTTGTTGTCTTTTTTGACCACACTTTTGAATGGGTTGTTCAAACCAAATGGTGGAGTCACCCCGCCCTCACAAATTCAATTGTTTTATTGGTGAGAAGGTGGTGATTCCATCATGGCTTGATGGGTTTTTTTCACCACCCTTGATTTCGTCCACTAAACCCCCTCTACTACTCACCATATTCATCAACCATAATTGGATGATTTTTTTGAGAACCTCATTTTTTTAGATTGTTGGATGAAAATGTTTGTAATAATAGAGTTATCCGTAAAGTTTAAAAAAAAAAAGCAACTGAGCTAACCACCATGGTTATCAGGGAACTGGAACTCAACAGAAAATTATTCCTCACCACTTACCATTCATCCTTCATGGTGCACTCGTGGGGTACTGGTTCACTGTGGCTGCCCAAAGATAGGGTCACTTTATGGATAACTCTAATGCAAAAACATTTATTTATGGCATCATTTTCCATTTTTTGGTTTTAGCTAACATGTTTTTTTTTTTTATAAATTTGTTTTTTTTTTTTTTTTTTTTTGAATTCTAATATGTTCATAAATTAAAAAAAAAAGAGGATTCAAATCTCCAAAATATAGAATTCTTTTTTATATTTCCTAATAAAATGAAAAAGGGCCACCCATTAATTTTCCTTCTTGAGACAATGAACTTTTAACAAAGAAAAATAAAAGAAATAAAGGAGAGAAATAGGTCAAGTATTTTCTTTCCCTAGTAAAAGAAAACCAAATCAATAAAATATGCACTAGGTAGGTAGGTAGGTAGGTAGGTAGGTATAAAAGAAATAATAGAAGGGGAAAAGAAATAAAAGGGGAAAAGAAATAAAAGAAATAAAAGGAGAAAAATAGGTCAAATTTTTTCTAACTAGCTGTAGCTACAGCTAGTTAGAAAAAAGTGAATTATTTTTAAAAAAATTTAATTAATTAGTTTTTTAAA
>Ga0209208_10012056_pt1 | contig 11010 bp, 7 predicted proteins | sample S1TSphfallax_3_FD_187694 | JGI IMG/M metagenome (GOLD analysis project Ga0209208, IMG submission 187694) | Host-associated microbial communities from peat moss isolated from Minnesota, USA - S1T2_Fd - Sphagnum fallax MG (SPAdes) (version 2) | ecosystem: Host-associated > Plants > Peat moss >... | reverse complement strand
CATCTATTTCTGTCCATAAGCTTTAAATTGTTGTAGACCTAGGGAATGGGCAATCTTTGCCTAATGGCATGGTCCAATAAAATAAGAGGCTCATTGTCTCATGATAAAAGATGATGAAACCATGATTTTGGTAATTTGGATGTAAAACAAAAATTTATGAAGAAAAACCACATTACAAAGTATGGCTAAATCTTGTTTTCACCCACGAATCGATTCCCACTTTAAGCCAAATTTGCATCTCAAATCCTCCATGGATGCAAAGTCTCTTCATTTCAAGCATAGCCAAAAAAGAAGGCAATGAAACACCAAGCACCAATAGCCATAGGTGTGAGGAATAACCATTGAATCCATTGATTAGGGTTATATTGTTCCCAATACATTCTCCGTATTACTAATGAAATTGTTGTAAAGTCCCAACACAGGTGGCAACAGCTTTTCCTGAGCCAGGGTGAACTAATGTTGGTCTGATATTACTTTTTTTTAATACCCATTGAGTCATCTGGTCCTTGTTATAAAGGTGTTTCCAAAAAATCAATACTATTAAGAAACTAAAAACTGTCACCAGGGACCACTACAAATTTTTAATTAGTCTAATCTATATATTGAGTGTATTATGAAATGGTGAAATATTGGTATCAAGATAAGTATTATTGGTATGATATCACATTGATATACATAATATATATGGGTTTAAAAAACAATTCAAGAAGTCTTTGAATTATGATGCATCTTGGTTGTCATGAGTGATGTCCAAAAGCATGTGACTAGCATCAACCCTAAACAATCCCTGTAAAGGGCATTGGGACACACCACTTTTTCATTTTGGAAAGAGAGAACCAAAGGAACAAGAGAGAGGTTGTTTCAATTCCTTGCCTTCTAAAAATAGACAATAGACTTAAAGATCAAATTTCACGATTTCAAACTTTGAGAATGAGGAAGGGATGGTAATTTTTTTCTCTAAGGTAGGATTCATGGGTAGGATTGATGTTGGGGAGCTAGGAGGATGGTTCCTTGGTATGAGTATCAGATTACCCACTATCTAAAATTTTACTACTAAACTGATCTGATTTCCCAAAAACTTCTATTGGGTCCAACTTCATATCAAGCCAAGTATTACCAAAAAGAGTACTAGAGATGTTTAATATTCAATAATAGTATTGATACCAATCTGAAACTTATATATATATATATATCAAACCGACATTAAAGTGAACCAATGAGGTCAAAGTGAACCAATGCACCATCCACTAGATGTCCCTTATGATTCAATTGTGGATGAAAGTTAACTCGTAAACATTAGAATGGACCAATTTGGTCTTATTTTCAATGTATTTTGTTTTTCCAATGTTTAGGGGTTAATATGTAGCAATTTGGTTTTATTTTCAATGTATTTTGTTTTTCCAATGTTTAGGGGTTAATATGTAGTTTCACCTTGGTAACTCATTATGTAAGATGTTAGGAAGTTTAGGTTAGCTACCCAATTAAGTTTTAATTATGTTAAATTAAGTCAGTTAGCATAATTATTTGTGTTTTAGTTTGAAATGGGTTCACGTGTGAATGAATTTCAAGCTATTTTGTGTTTGGGATATAGTCCCAAGTTGTGATGATTTGAGATTCCAAAACATAGTGTTTTTTTGCTGTATAAAATTTTTGGGGTTTTATTGAAGTTTCTTTACACATGGTTTTTTGTTTTAGATTTGGATTCACGTTTGTTTGCAAGTGAGTCATATTTTGATTTGTTTGACAAACAATGAAGCAAATTATTCTTGTTTTCTACAACTAGTGAGTTTGGACTTATTCATTCGCAAACAACCCAACAAAATCAAAGTTGTTTGTTAACAAATAATTAATTGGAATTTTTTTTGGAAATTCATATCTTTCACATATAGAGTTTGATTGCAATGCCATTTATGACATTGGAATCCTAGAAAAGAGGATTACATTTGTGAAGAGTTTCAACTTGTTTGGAGATACAAGTTTGGAAGCTTTTTCATGAATGTGAGAAAATGGTGCGTGTGAAGTTAGTTTTTGATGGATTCTCAACACCAATTGTTTGAGTTGATAAGTTTAACTACTTGTAACCCACAAGTGGTGGAGTGCTACACCATAAAAAAAAGGTTGAATTTTTAAAATTATTCTTCTAATTTTTTAACAAAAAATTATAAGAATGGGGATTGTGTTGTATGAAAAGTTGATTCTCACTTTGTGTTGTGAAATTATGCCCTTACTTCCTATCATCATGTTATTTTGGATGTCATTTGTTCTTAAGAAGTCGGGGGGTTTGTTGAATTGTGTGGCATTTGTTGACACCTTAGAACATGCACATACTCTTCGATTAATATCTTGAAAACTTTTTCATATTTCATGATGAGAAACCCAAGGTGAAAGGTTATGAACCATCCCACTTGTGTTAATTAATGCATTGAACTTTAAAGTCATAATTGGTGCGATTAATGGTTTGGCATGGGACATGGCTACCCACCAATTTTAGTCATTGTGTAGGTCCTATTTGAGTTTTGATTTACCTAAATGTCGTGATCAAGGTTTGGTAGGACTAGGTTGTAAATTAGTTTCAATGTTGTTGTGAATATTCTAAATTTGATCATCTAATATCCCATTTTTTTTTATGGTGATAAGATTGGATTAATGGCTATTAAACACATTTTGTGTTCATAATGTGCTAAAGTTTTTTGGCCTTGTGAAATGTTTTGTGAATGCATGTGCCCTTTTAGATTAAAATTAGGCTAATTCCATATGTTCAACATCTTGGTTTAAGGTTAAGGTTCATCACAGAGGTGACATAAATTTTGATAACAAATGATATTTTGAAAAGTACCAACAAGTTTATTAAATGGGGCGTGAGGTTTAGACCACCCACATCAACATCATTTTTAATTTGGGGGATTCTTAAGACTTAAAAATAGGTTCACCACCAAGTTTGGTCGCCACACTATTGTTATGGGACATGAAGAGTTCACCACCAAGTTTGGTCGCCACATTATTGTTATGGGACATGAAGAACATTTGTACAACCACCAAGGGTCCTCATTCGAATTCAAGGGTAGTTGAAATTATCAAACTAAATGATTTCATCAAAGAATTTGATGTCTAATTTAATATGCAAAAGATGCACAATCCCCATTTATTCAAACTTTTCATGGCATGGAAATTTTTTGTTATAACATTTGAAAAGGTTGCTGATGGAAAATATCATGAATTTAAGCATTCCCATGATGTTCAAATTGAAGAATGATGATTGTAGTAGTCGCCCAATTATGTTTCCATCGTTGAAGTCACCATGACCCCAACATTTATCTCAATTTTCAATGCAAATATGATAGCTTCAAATAGTTGTATAATTAGTGGAAGCGAGGGTAGTTAATGGCAATGCAACCACCAAAATTGGTGGTGTTGATATTTTTTTAATGTTTGAGGTCTTTTGTTAACATTTAACCATGTTGTGGAATTTTTTTGTGAGTTTCAACAAAATTATCAAAACTTTTGGTTGGAAAATTTGTGGAGTTTACAATAATTCCAACATCCACATGAAATATTGTGGGAAACATATACCTAGATTAAAAAATTTATCTCAAGGGGTCATAGACATGTAGATTGTCTAATTTTGGTATGGAATTTTGGACAAGGAGTTTAAGTGAAAGGATGCCATTATATTCTTTTAACCAAGATAATTTATTTGGAATTGAAAATAAAAAGGATGCATCAAGCTTAATATGATGGAAGAACATGTAGTTACATTTAGGTTCAATAAAGATAACCTGAATTTTTTTTTTAGCATCGTTGATTCAACAACCTCATGGCCAACCAAATAAAATCATGTCATTAAATAATAAAGAGGCCAAATAGGGACCAAATGGTGTTTGTTCACTCATTGTATTTTGTTAAACAAGAGGGAGAAAAATGTCGGAAGTGTGGTGGACCACATCAAAAGTGGAGTTACCTTAACCCATCTCAAGTCACAACCCCCAACCTTGACCCTAACCAACCATGTTCCCATTGTAATATGTATGGGTGTGATGTAAATTATTGTTTCACATTACATTCAAAGTTGTGATAGGGTTAATCATAAATTGCCAATGTTAGTAAAGGCTAGAAAAGAAAAGATGTGATTGATAAATGGTTGGTCACCAAACTAGTTCCAAGCCAATTCAAAACCATGAAGGCGAGATTTGCCCATGTGGAAGCCTTAGTTGTGAACCATGTGGCACAAATGAAAGCCAATGCATTTGTTTCAAGTAAAGAAATAACAAAACATTTTGTCTTCTAATTTGGATGCCAATCATAATTACTTCTATGGAATCAAGTTTTCATCCCCATTGGCTTTAATGAAACAATGTTGAATGTCTCAAAAAACCATGGATCATAGTCCGCATGTGGGGGGCACCACTTGAGGGGACCAAATTAGGGGTTCCAATTTAGTTGAAATGTTTTTGATAATTGCATTTGTGACAATAATGAATGTTCAAATGTCAAAACCATGAAAGGTTAGATCCTCAATGTGGGGAAACTTAATGCCAAATCTGCTTACCATAGACATTTGTGTTGCCGAATACAATTTCCAACCCTATGGGTTTATTTTTGTTATTGCACCAATTACATCAAAGAGGACGTTTGATTCCACTTCAAACATGCATTACATAGTTTGTTGGGGGTGGCAACAATGGTGTACCAAGCACCAAATTTTTTTGTTGAAACATTGGTTATTCTTCACATTCAATTACCAACCATGTTTTGCCCAATTGCCACCTTGTGCAAAGGTGGGGGAACACCAAGGATGGTGGTTACATCGAAGGACCATTTGGTATCAACTATAGTTTCCTAGGTTGTTTCCAAGGTTAACCAAACATAATATATTGAATCCTAATTTTAACATGTAGTTGTGGCCAAGTTTCATGACGTCCCAACATGTTTAACCATTGATAGGGCAACGATTGGTTTTTGGTGTGGTGGTAATGCATAATGATGTGGGGGTTTTTTAATTGAAGGGGATGTTGGCACAACAATATTGACCTTAGAGGATTTTTCTAAATTCAAGTGTTCAACGTTTGATGTAAGCAAGGTGACAATTAAAAGTCATGGATTGGCTAATGTTGATTTTGAACCATGATTGTTAACTTTTAACTAGGCGAGAAAAAAATGTTAGGGGATTAACCAAACAAGAGATTGTGATTCATGTTAATCCCAACAAACTAATAGATCATACCATAATGTGAGCCCAAACATTGATTATGCATGCCACATCCTATGGCATATTGGTTGAAGGAATGATTTTGTATCCCTTAAAGGTTACCATTGATTTATGGGAAGAAATCACATATTATCAACTAGGATGGTAGAAAAGAATTAGCAATAATGCTTTGCTACAAATAAGATTTATTAAATGCAAGTAAGACAATCCAATAAGTTAATTATGTTTCCCAGATTTTGGAACCTTTCCACATGGGTTTGAATTGTTTGAGGGTAACATTCATGATCAAGATGAACCCCATAATAGTGAGTTCACAATATCATGGGTAAATGGAATGCCATTGATTTTAATTTGTACATTAAATCCCATGCCACCGTGGGGTACATGATTAGAATTGTAAGCAATAGTTAGTCATTACATTCATCAGGCTTGGCATGTTCTATCATCGCCAAGCCCAAAATTATTCATGGATGTGGATAATGGGCCAATAGGATTGAAGTTAAATACTATGGTTACATTACCAAGGATAAGATGTGCCTATTGGAATTTTGGAATTGTTTGGATTATGGTTTAACCATGGTTTTACAATCTAACACCCAAGTTCAGATATATCACTATGTGGAAAAGGATTCATAGCCTAAACAAGCTCCCATGTGTTATGTCATGATGTTATCCCAACTTGTTGCCAACATTGATTATATATGGTTTTCATTGTTCCCTACTGAGTGACATTACCTTGTTAAGGGTGCCAAGTTTGGCCAAGATTGGGCTGATTGATTTGATCATTTCAAGATGGTAATACTAGGGTATTTCACAAGTTGGTATAAGTCAAAAAGATTTAGACCCCAAATCAAAATTATTTTCAAAGAATTGATATAGATTTTGCAATATTTGTGGCTTACACAAATGTACCCCATGTACATATTTGTTAGAAAATGTCCAATTGTTGGGAGATTATTAATTAGTTGTTTTAGCAAGATGGAAACATATTAGGGCTTGGATCAATGTGCTAGTGCATATAAATGTCACAATAGTTAATTCACATGCCCATCTATTTTCGATGGATGTGGACTAGTCTGACATGACCACTGAGGTGATCCAATAACCACATTAGTTCATCCCTAAATCACCCACATGCTTGGTGGATGACATTTTGGATCCAAGTAGGCATTCTTGTGCAAATTGTCATGATGATTGATCACCATTAGCAATGGTTGATAGGGTTGGACTTCCATAAGTAACCTTGTCTATAATTTTAAATTTTTCATGTTCTTATGCATTTTAGGATGGAGGCGTAAGGATGATTTGGGATTACAATTCATTAAGCATGGATGAATCAAATGTTGATGAAAAGGAATGTACCATAAGGTTTCAAATTGGCACCATGGTTATGCCAAACATTTTCAAAGGAGTTCATAGGTGAATTTTGGGGCAAGTTATGTACATTAACTACACATCATTTAGATGTTTATTATTGGCAAAACAAAGATGTTTTGCCCAATCACACCTACCCATTCCACCCAAATTATCACATGTTGCACCTTGTGTTGGGATAATTTTGTTTATGCAAAGGGGGATGATGTTGCTACAACACAAATTGTACATCTATAACAATTGTGGGGTTAGGAATATGAAGAGGGATGTATGGGTGTTGGGAAAGAAGTTCAGGATGTGGGGCCACCAAGGATAGTTGACATTTGCCCATCTTGTGCATAACAATCATAAGCAACACTCTCATCTTTGGGCAATGTGGATTGTCCAGCATCCCAACTTAAGTTATAAGTGATCACACAAACATGGGAGCCATAAATTGGTCCAATAGTTATAAGAAGTGAGATTCATAAAACAAAATGACTATTACATGATCACATTGGATGTTTTGCCTTTAGCTTGAAAGAATTAGGTTGGTTGAAAGGATAAAAAGTTCAAATTGGATGATGATATTTTCCAATTTTTAGATGACCTTATAGGTTTAATGAGGCAAAGAGAGTTTTAATTCAAGTTCGAACAATAGTGTTATTAGGTGTTGGTTTGGTAAAATTATTTAAGGGTGAATATGCTTCCACAATAATAATGACAATTAAGAAAAATATTTTTGGCAATTGAATTAAACGTCACATGTGTGGGGATTATTATTTGGTGAACAACACAACCCATTTATACAAATATGCGATGCCCCTATTAGAAGAAATCTTTGATACCTTTGGGTAAGCTAAGGTTTTCAATACTTTGGACTTGCATTTTGGTTACCATTAATTGCCATTGAAGGAAGGTGACAAGGTCAAGATGACATTTTGAAGGATAAATGCACATGGGAAATATTGTTTATATCAATGGTGATTCTTACCCTTTGGTTTGAAGAACACCCAAACAAAATTCCAACAAGTTATGGATAAAATGTTGGTGAGTCTTGGTTTTGTCAAATGCTACATCAACAATATTATTATCTTTAGTTTAATTCAAGGGGATTGGATGTAGCATTTACACAAGGTGTTTGATGAATTTATAGAATACAACTATAATTTGCATCCTAGTATGTGTTTTGTTTTCTCATTAGATGGAATACCTAGGTCATATGATTTATCCATGTGAATTGGGGTTTCAAAAGGCCAATGTTGAAGCCATTTCACATGATCCCTAGCCATCAGATGTTAGTTAGTTGTGATCATTTTTGGGCTTGTGTAATTATTACCGACAATTTGTTAAAAGATTTAGTAACAATGTTAAACTTTTGATTCAATTGATGACCAATCATACATATGGGGTGCAACATAGGAATAAAGATTTTAGGAGTTGAATGCCATGTTCACATCAATTCCCATTTTGCAAAAACCCATATGGATACAACCCTTTTAGTTACATATTAATCAAAATATTATAGGGTTAGGAATTGTGCTTACTCAACTTGATGATGATGTTCAATAGTTTGTGATGGCATATGTTGGTCAATCATATAACAAAACAATAGCCAAATATAAATCATCTAAAGGGGAGTACCTCATTATTGTTTGGGTAAATTCACTATTTCATTATTATTTTCATGGTAGCCCATTCACTTTGGTTACGAATCACCAACCTCTAAAATCCCTAATGAAATCAAATGGTAATGTTGATGGATTGATTCAAAACCCAAGTTCTAATAAAAAGGACACCAATGGGGCTCATTGGTATGGTGATGTGGATTTGGAGGTAGTTTAAGTTGACATGTCTTTGCATACCTATGTACTTTATTGGGATGTTTTGGGAATGCACCTCATAATATCATGGGTAACAAGGATTCCTGTTATGCAAACATTAAACCAAAAGGTGATGGTGCTTTAAATATACTTGATGATGCATTATTATTGCATACTTGTAAACAATCTATTGAAATTTCAATTGGATTGACTCACAAGGAGCATGATTAGGTTGTGCATAGGGAAAACCAATTCACATGGGAAGGCAATTCCTTTATATGGGTGTGGACAATTAATGGACAAGTGTCGGTTGTGCCTTGCTTAAAATAATGTGAAATTCTTGTGTGGCATGTTCATGAAAAGTTGGGCCATTTTGGGGTTTAATGGACCTACAATTTGCTTTAAACATAATATTATCAGTGGGGGATGCAATTGCAAGTGTAATAATTTGTTTTTTGGTCTATGGTGTGTGAATGAACGTAGTTGCCATTTAGTGCACTGACATTTCATTTACACCCCTTGCCCATCATGGGGCTTTAGGTGTTGGTGGAGGTGGATTTTGTCGGCCCATTGAATTTGACATTTTTATATAGTTGACATGTTTTGGTTATGATTGAAAATTTCTTAAAATGGTCAAAGTTGTTGCCATTGTTAGAGCATAATAGTGAAGGTGTTACCTATGCATTTTTGGATTAGATGTTTAACAAATTTGGCATTATAGCCGAAGTATTCACTAACCAAGGTACAAAATTCCACGGGGAATTCCAAAAATTATATGAAAGAACATTTATTGATCATTTGCACAACTTCATGAAACCATTTTGAAATAGACGAATTAGCTAAATGGATGGTGCAAATAATGAAGCGAGGTTTGCAAACATATGGGCTTCAAAAGGGCCATTTTGAAAATTGGGACCTATGATTACCACGATTAGCCATGGGACATAGGTTTAGTGCATCTTGCATATTTTTTACCATATTTTTTATTGTTTGATTGTGAACTTGAACTACCAATTTAAATCCAATGCAATGAAATGGTGGTAATTAATTTGGTTGATATGAATGTGTGGCTTTAGGCATGTGAACAATGGGTAGTTTTGCTTCGACATGTAATGCCAATGGGTATGGATAATTTAATAATTGTTCAACTTTGAAATATGTTATGTTATGCCATTATTCAAGGATGTGATTATTGACTTTGAGTATGTAGATTTGAATTAGGAGATTATGTATATATGTAGCAAACAACATTGATTACATTAGATGTGATTAGTGGAGGATATGTTATTTCAAATGTGCATAAGGTACTATATTTTGGAATATTGTTTTAGGAGGGTTGAAATGGTCAAACATGGAAAGAGCACATGCAAAATTATACATTGTGTCATCTTTTGGTGTGAATGGTCAATTTGACCCTTCTTTGGTTGTTGTCCATGTTGGCCTTTGATGTATGTTATCCATGCAATTTTCAAGAGCAACAATTTTGTTGGTGTATGATTAATGTTCAAGAGGTTGGCATATGGGATGTTTGACACCAACTTTGAAGGAAATACTTGTAAAAAATGGCTTTGCTATTAATGCACAACATAAACCTAGGGATTTTAATAGTTAGGTAGTAAGGAAATATCCTAAGTTTTTCTTCATGATGATGCACATATGATTAAGGATTTGGGCGGATTATAGTTAGGTTATTAATGATGGGGCCAACATTTGCACTCAACCTATTGGTCTTTTCACCTTAAAAACAAGGTGTTCATATGTGGTGGATTTATAGGAAGGGTTCCTACATTACTATTTGGCTTAGTGGGACCTTAGACCTAAATAGGAGGGCGGTTTGAAATTTTGATGTGCCATTAGGGTGGGTTTTCTCATTTGTGATGTGTGTGTATACAATAATAGTTATAGGTGTTCACATTGTAATGCACTACAATTGTCAATAATGTTAGTTTAATTATCCATTAAGTTTTAATTATATTAATGTAAGTTGTGTTAGCATAGTTAATTGTATTTTAACTTGGAACCAATTCATATGTGAACAAGGTTCAAGTTGTTTAATGTTTGGAATATAATCCCAAGTTACAAGTTTTCAAATCATAACTTTTGGTGATTTGACATTTTAGAACACATGGTGTTTTTGGCTTTGCAGTTTTTTGTGTGTTTTTATGTAAAAATCTTTGCACATGGTTTGGTGGTGTTGTTTTCTATTTTGTGTTTTGGGCTTGGATTCTTGCTTGTTTACAAGTCAATCACATTTTAATTTGTTTGAAAATTATACGACATTAAGATATTTTTTTTTGTCATTTGTGATGTGTGTGCAAACAATGATAGTTATAAACACGAACATTATAGTACATGACAAAGAAGTAGGTCCTCTATATAGTTACATAGCTAAGAAAATAAGTGACCATTAGGAAATTTGATGACTTATACATAGGTAAGTGCTATTTAACCTACTTATCTACTAACAAACTGCATGGTGGCTTCTGATGGATGATGCATTGGTGGCCATTGGTTGCACCATCCAACAAAAGCCTATTGTGAGTCTGTTGTGGATGAACCCTACCTAAGTTGATGTCTAGTTTCACTCTTGTAACCTATTGCCTAAACAATAGGTCTGTGACAGGATAG
>Ga0209208_10012055_pt1 | contig 11010 bp, 12 predicted proteins | sample S1TSphfallax_3_FD_187694 | JGI IMG/M metagenome (GOLD analysis project Ga0209208, IMG submission 187694) | Host-associated microbial communities from peat moss isolated from Minnesota, USA - S1T2_Fd - Sphagnum fallax MG (SPAdes) (version 2) | ecosystem: Host-associated > Plants > Peat moss >... | reverse complement strand
ACGCGAGAATTTTGAGAAAGGTCTGCAGCTTTCAGTATCATCTTCCACTCTTATCAGTAGAAACAGTTTAGAGGTTGGGCATGAAGGATGGAGGAAGGTAAGGTTTCAAATTTGGTACTTGAATAGGTTTGTCAAGTTTTATAGCAGCTGCAGCCAAATTCTTTTGCAATTTGTGGGGCATATCTATGGCTATGCACAGAAAACCAGTAATAGAAATCTGGCGAAATAGCTCTCCAAAATCACTTCATTTTCAAATTTTTATTTTTCTTTCACTTTTCAGCAAATTTTTTGCCAGTGAAATAGAAGGCTGATGAAGATATGCCTACTTTTGGTTTCTCTCCATTTTTAATCTCTGACATTGGAACTAGCGAAAATTGTACTATTGTTCAACTAACCCACTTTTTTTTCCATGCACGTTCTAGTGGAGTTGAGGCAAAGTCCATCGCACATGCCCTGTGCACACATGCTCTCTGGCACTTGATACCTTAGTCCATAAGCAATTAATGTCTGGTATATATGAGCAAATGGGATAGAGCTGGGAGTGTGATCACAAAACAAGTCTTGCTAATGAGCATTTTAGGGTTAGGGTTTTCCTTTACCATCTGAACTTTTGGCTTTGTGTATTTGAAAGAATGTGGTGTGAAGAACCAATGGAGTCATGGGCTGATGTGTCTGGTTACCCTTTTTGTGGATCATTGTGTGACTTGTTTATGGTGGAAGAACGTGAGTAATGAAGAGTGCTATGTAATGGAGCCAATGGAGTTTATGGAGTGTCGCTTGCTGGTTGGATTGGTGAACAGTAACAAAACTTTGAGGTTGGAAACATTGGGTTGTCATTGCGCCTTGTGTGTTGAAGGTTGTGTTTAAGACATTGAACAACAATTGTTTTGTAACTTGACATTTCAAATGAGTAGATGTTATCTTTGGTACCTTTTGACCTACATAGTTTTAGTCCCATAGTGGAGGAGGACAAGATTTCTTTTGAGGTCAAAGTTCAACCAACACATTATATGTTAAAAAGCAAGACGACTATGGTTCTTTATCATTTTTAATAGTAATAATGGTGGGATGGTGGTTGCCATGAGTTACATGATGCAATTGGGAGTGTTTCCCTTTGATGAAATATCATTTTCCAAAGAGCCCAATGTGGGGGTTGTCATATTGAGAGTCATTGGATTTACTTTACTCGTCATTGTTGGATTTGATCCAACTATTGTAGAAGTTGGATATATAGGTGTTGGAGTGATGCATGCTAGATTTTTCATAAAGGTTGCAATCTTGTTGAAGACCAAATCAAAATTTGTTTGCAAATAATGGACATTCATTCAAATTAAAGAATCTAAACTTTTCACAATTTCTTGGCCATTTGATGAAAATTGAGGAATAGAGGGTGGTTAGGGAGAAATCTACATCAATTTCTAGACTAGGTGACATTTGGATACCTATAGAATTAGATGCTAGAGATTGTTTCACTCAATTCGATAAATTAGAACTAGACAATAGAATTAACATTAGAAATAGGATTCTTAGAACTATGTCCTTTAGTTAAGATTCACATTTATAATGTATGGTAAATTGGGGGTGAGGTATGTTGAAAGGAATGATATACGTTTCAGTTTCAAGAAAGAAGACAACAACTTAGGGTAGTGTGATTTCAAGAGGAGGAAGAAGATGAAACTAAGAATTGAAGTAGGTAGTTTTGCTTGAAGGGGTGCGTAATTGGTAAGTGGTAGGAACAATTGGCATATGGGTGATGGAGATCTAAGAAAGGCAAGTCATTTCCTTTTTTTTTTACTTTTGTTGAGGTAGAAGACAATTTTGAACATTGTGAAGGCAACATGATAACAAAGTTGAGTTCAAAGACAAATACCAAAGCTAGGAGTAGCTATAAAATAGATGAGGTTCTTAACCTTACTATATTCTACTTTATATTTCCAACATTTGAGGATAGATGATATGCTCCAAGGTTGGGTGACATTTGGATTTTTGGTAATAATGCAATTTGAGCAAAACTTCGTTAGATTTTATATACTAGAGATGGAGTGGATGTTTAGCAAGTGATAAAATAATTAGGATAAAACATGCTAGAACTACATTTAGATTGATGAGTTGGAAATTAAATGTATGAAACTTTTTAGTATTACAAAATAATATGGATGATATGGAGTTCATTTTGTTTTTTCATGAAGCAATGGGATCAACCAATCTCTTGATGCAGAAAGATGTGTCTTGATTTTTGGGAAGGTAGAATAAGTGAAGATGACAAGTCCTAAAGGGATGGATGAACTATTTTGGGAAAGGAGTTTGAAGATGTGGTAGATTGGATTTAATGATTGGAAAAAAATGGCGAAAGGTAAAAACTATGATGAAACAAAGTTGTTTAAAATAACTTGCCTAAATTTAATAAGCAAAGCAAAGGAGTGGTATAAAAAGATTAATCCTCCCTTTGCAAATTGGTTAAAAATGAAGACTAGAGGAACAAAAGTATGGCATTATAGATCCTGAAAACATCAAGGTGAGGCTTGATGTAATCAAACAAGAATCCAAACAATAGGTGTAGGCCCATTATGATCACTTGGAGTGATTTTTCATTAGGGGGAAAATAAATAATGTGGATTAGAAGCGGAAATTTTTATCTAAATTTAAACTTGAAATTCAAAAACTATGTGTGGGTGAAAGCACACTATGGGTGAATCAATTTTCACTAAAAAAGGTGATGTATAACTAGTATAATAGTATGCAATAAGTTTAAATTTTGATGGCATCATTTGACAATCCTATACATAAAGGAAAAACCCTAGAATGTGCACAACAACATTTTGGAACTCAGATTTCACTTTAAATCAAAATCAATTTCGATCCAACGGTTAGATGAAGAGGATTGAATATAATCAATGTACACAACATATATAATGTGCAATTTTTTGTCGGCCATAAGGTTTCATGTTTGTGGTTCATAAGACATTATTAAACAAAAGAAATCTGAAAAAATAATGCAATGCCCAATTATAAAATCTCTTTCTCTTTCATTTGGTATTGGTTTTTTTTTATAAAAATACATAAAATATTTTTCCTTTATTATTGAAAAAAATGAAAAAACGCATATTTTTAATGAATTTTCAACTAGAAAATTTAAATTTTCAAATGGCCTTATAGTCAATTGATGTATATCAATAATAGTGACCACAAAAAAATTCACCAAAAAATTCCACCCATAACCCTAGTTTTGAAGTATGTATGCAATTTTTCATACTCCACGACAAGTATTATTTCATCACAAATATACTTCATATGTTGAAGTTCACCAATGTTTGTTGGATTTTTCTTTTTAAATGATTGTCTTAAGTCTAAATCTAAACCAATATACTTCAAACAAATAAAAATAAGCCAAAATGTGATGTCTATACTTACATAAAAAAACCAAATGCAGAGATGCAATATTTGTGACTATAATTTTTGGGGGGCGTAGTGTGCTTTTACTTGTGTTGTCTAGGATTATGCAAATATGGAATCTCTTTTGGCTTCTATTTTAGAATTAGAGAAATTGAAAAAGTGCTTGAAAAATTGAGGGAAGTTCCATTTAAAAGTCTTATTTGGAGGACTAATAGAAAATAATACAAGGTGCATAATTGTCTATGGACAAACAAATGTAGGCTTTGAATGAGTCACTAATGAACTTCTTCAAAAGGCAATCAAAGTCACTACACTTGTCTCTAGATATAAGATCAAGCAACACCCAAGGATTCACATTTGCAATGTAAAGGATCACTTGGCCATGAAGTGTCCTAAATATGTTAACTCCAAGCCCAAATGCCAAAAAAATGGAGGGCTTCATAAAATAGAGAATTGTGGTCTTAAGTGTTCATTTTGTAATGGGATTGGGCACACTAAGGAGAGGTGTTGGAAGAAGAATCTTAAGATAAGAGTAGTTGTAGCCAACTTTTTAGAAGTGTTGGTAAATGATGAAAAAACCACCCTAGCTCAATTGAACTACATTTGTGAGAGCAACAATGATGTGTTTTCCCATGTCAAATTACCTAAACATCGAGTTTTTCAAAATGTCATTGAAAATCAGGGAGGAGCAAATTTCATGGGAGGGTTGAGGGAAGCAAACATTGGACTAAAAAGAGGTCTATTGTAAGATCTAAAATCATATCACACTTTCTAAAAGGAAAAATCTTATTGAGTCCCATGAAGACTATTTTGACTATCCCAAGGGAATTGGAATATTTAGAAAGTTTGGTTAAGGTAGCCATAAAAAGGAGTAATGGGGAAACCAAGTTGTTGCCAATTCAACTTAAGTACCATCTTTAAGAAGGATTCTAATCAACAAGACAAAGAACAAAACTTTGTATCTACTAGTAGAAATGAATAATTATATCATTGAACGATTAGGGAGGATTTGAGCCTCAATGTTGGTTATTGTAACAAGCGTGGTCCAAGAATTGAGGATCATGCATCTTGTTTGTAAATCATAAAATAAAACAAAAATAGTGTCAACCATAGTGACACAAGCCATGGTTAGAATTGTTGAAATTTTGGTACATCTTGGCAAAGTTTTATGCAATATGGACTTTATGGTTGTTGATACAAATGGATATGATGTACTCTTGGGACTTGACGGCTTAATTAAAAGTGGAACAGTTGTTGATGTGGAGCATAACTTGATTTAAATCTATCATGATCTAGGGGCTAATGTGTAGATACTTCCTTTGAACATGGTGAACATGATTCATGTATTGGAAACGAAAATAAACAATCAAAACGATGAATTACAACAAAAATTACTTGAACCATTATAAAATTTTAAAAAATTTCAAGAAGGAAGCCATGTGAACTTGTTGAAGGGAAAATTGGTGTTAGATCTTTATTAACCGTACTATGAACTTGAAATTGATTCCAATGAGGAGGAGGATGGACAATACATGCCAAAGGCAAGTAATGATTGACTCAAGTTGATCGCGCAAAAGGAAGTGAAGCAAAAATTGGAGTTGAAAGATCATGGGTTGGAAGGTTTGATCAAAGAAGAAGCACCAATGCAAATGATGGCTCTAATTTTGGAAGAACAAGTGGAGAATGTAATTGAGGATTTGTTAGATGATGATGATGATGATTATGTTGATTGGTTGAAATGGATAGGTTTTGAAAATGAGTGGGGTGTCATGACTATTGGCAATTCAAACATGTTAACATTGTTTCAAGTCAAAAAATCAAGCATAGACCCATATGGAGTAGGAAGCTACAAGATGATGAGAGGACATCAAGGGTAAGATTAAAATTGACACAATTTTAAAGCCACAACAAATTGAAGAGCTATGGTGATTGCTAGGGATTTGTTGATGTCTTTGCATGGGATAACACTAAGTTTGGTTGCTACATTGTGGAGGAACATTTCATCAATACCCAAGGGTTTATGTTGTGTCACACAACACCCAATAGACTATCATATTGGAAGGAGTCTAAGGTGAATAAACAAATTCAAGCTTTGATTTCTATGAGCAAGATGAGACCTAATATGTATGAGTATGCATCTGATTGAGGTTGTCAAAATCAACTTGACACATAGAAATTGCATTCATGTCATGTTAACGTCCGTTTGGACACATCTAGAAGTCAACCATTTATTTTGGTGACTAAATTTCTTTTCAGTTTGCGGAAATTTGAAATTGCTTAAAGAATTTTTGTTGTTCGATAGATAGTGGCCATTGATCTAGCAAATGGAAAAAAAATTGGTTGTTAGATTGGGTCACCAAAATTTTGATGACCAAATTTTTGGGTAATGCCTAGAATTTTTTTGATCTTTGCCCAAAAAATGTCAACCATCCGATGGACCATGGTTTAATCTCCACTGTTGATCTTGCAAATTAAATTTTTTAATTGTTACCTAGAAATGTTGGTCAATGTTCAAAAAAATTGGTTAGTGCCCAAATTTCTTTTTAGTCATTAGCCAAAAAACTTTCAATCACCACAAGACTATGGCAACCAAAATGTTTGGTTGCCATAAGGTTTAGGGCAATTGAATCATGTGATTTTCAATTGTCCCTAACTCTCTTTCAAACAACTTAATGTCATTGACTTAGGTTGACCCTATTATGACATGACATGGGGTTGCATTTGCATCCAAATTAACACATTGCATTGTGATAGACACCAATATGATGTGACAACCTTACATGTGATGTAACATTTCTTGTCAAAAAGGATGGGAGTCAAATGTTTTGTGGTGATTATATACCTTAAATTTTGTAAACCAAAAGGGATGCCTTTCTAATGTTGCTAGTGGATGACATTTTGAACCAATTTGGAAGTTCAAAAAGATTTCTGCTCTAAGCTTGCAAAGCAACTTCTAGTAGATAAAGATGGCACCAAAAGACATGAAGAAAATGACAATGATCACCAAGTCTAGAATTGTTTTATTGAACTGTTATACCTTTTGGATTGGAGAACATGACACAAGTCTTTCAAGGGTGGATGCAAGAGTTCTTGAAAATATTCGTGGATGATCTAAACATCCATAGCATATCTTGGTAACAACACTTGAAGCATATAGAATTGGTGTTAACATGCCTAAGGGACATAAATCTCAAACTTAGTTCCTTAATAGATGCGTGTTTACTGCAAGAGATGTTAGGTCTTTGGGTCATGTGGTTAGTAAAACAAGGATGATGCCTAACCCTCAAAAGGTTAGGGTAGTCTCTAATTTTCTAATGCCTATCTATTCCAAACATTCATGCTTTCCTTGGTCCTACTGAATATTATCATAACTATGTTAAAGGGTGTTGCCACATTGTTTGAACTAACCAAGCGGGATATTTAATTCATGTGGACTCCCATCTATCAAAGTGCTTTTCATTTGTAAGAAAGCTTTAACTACAACACCCATACTATATAGGCCTGATTTCAATAAGGTTTTCATTTTGGACGTTGATTGGTCTTTTAGGGGTGTTGGTGCAATTTTGTCCCAGATGGATGGTCATCAAGAACATGTCATAACATATGCTAGCAAGGATATGTCCCTAGTGCAAAAGTGTTTCCATCCAATGGAAAAGCAAATTGTTATGCTCTAATTTGGGGTGTAATGTATTTCAGACAATATTTGCATTGAAATCATTTTAGTCTTCACATTGATCACAAACCATTAAAATGGCTGGTGATTATCTTAGATGGCAGGGATGATGGACTGATATGTTGCAAGACTTAGATTTTAAGATTGTTCACTGCCTTGGCCCAAAACATGTGAAATTAATGTGGACGTGCTTAACCACAATCCAGTAGGTCTTGCTGAGGAAGATGAAGATGTTTTGCAAAGATCCAAGATGTGCATCTAATGAGAAAGTTGGGGGTACAAACTTGGATCGGAAGAAGGAACATCAGACATGGGTTGTAGGGTGTTGATGTGGCACAACTATATGTGATTAAGATAGTTGATGACAAAACATATGTGCAAGTTGAGGAACAGCAACCAAGAAGGGAGGAACTTGTGGTTCCTGAAACATCAAAAAGGAAAAAGCTGAAGACATTGACTGAAAAGAAAAAACAAGACCTAGCAAAGCTTACTGTACATTGGGAATTGGTAGTAGTAGCACAGGAGATGTAGGTCAAGAGAGCACCAATGAGGAGTTTGGATTAGAAATGGTTTTAGATCAAGATTGCTCAAGTAATTTGGACATTTAGAATGATGAAGCATGTCTTGGGGTGTTAAATGGCGCACAACTATCTTCTGGCTGTTCTTAACAAGGGCAATGAAGGATTAAGAACATGGTGCTAAATTATTTCTGGAATCGGGATCCATTGTTCTACAAAGGGCTTTTGGTACCAAAATTGAATGAGTGTAAACGCATTATTGAGGAATTACATCAAGAGTTGGGGCATTTTGGAGGATAGAGAACATTAGCTAAACTTTGCAAGAGGTATTTTGGCACAATCAAATCAAACAAGTGTGTGCTAGTGTGAGGAGCTACAAAGAATGTTAATTGATCAAGCGTACATGTAGCATTCTTTCTAATGTTAAAGATTTTAAAAATATAATAGTAAATGATTTATTTTTCAAGGTGGCACTGGATACTGTTAGACCGTTTCTAGAGATAGATGTTGGCAACAAAGACATTCCTGTGGCGATTGACCATTATTCCAAGTGGTGCAAGGCTAGAACAATCCCTAATCTCATAGCTACTATTGCGGCAAAATTTTGAGAATGAAATCATATGTCGTCATGGTGTACCCAATTATGTACTAAAAAACAATGGTGGAGAATGAGCAGCTGAGTTTGATAATGTGTGCAAGGTGTATGGGTTCACCAATGCACAACACCTCAATGGCCATGATGTAATGGCATGGTAGAGTGAATGAACAAAACACTAAAGCATGGAATCATTGTCTTGACCTGATTAACATAACATTCCAACTCTTGGGACACTCAGTTACAAAGGTTTAGGTGTAAGAATGAGAGTGTAGAGTGTAGAATGTAGAGTGTAGAAGTAGAATGATTAGATGCATAAAATTAAGGATTCAACTGGAGATGAGGATCACAAGGGGATCTGTAGAGCTAGTTCAAGATGGCATTTTCCTTCCCAACTTCAGTACACTCAAGGAAATTCAGTGATTTCATTGGACTGCTGAGAAATGTTTGGTGGTGGAAGTGAGTACCCATTCGTATGGGTGCTCTGAGCATAATTCTATTCTTTTGTGGACATCAATGATGAATGTTGGGGCAAATCTTGCAGGACCATTGGGGAAATAGCTCACTGGGGTATTGAGGGAATTGTTTCTGCTTGTCAAAACTTCTGGAATATGGGGATCAGCAGAGACACATTCTGACGCGCACAATCTCTTCTGAGTGTTAGGGATGAATACTGTAATCTGAGGGTGTGGGTTGTAAACTGTTGAATAGAGATGCCATGCAGAAAACCACAATAGCTCAGGAAAAAGAGTCTGTCCAGAGCAATCTGATCTGAGCACGGATTATCTGAAGTATGCTTGTTATGTTCTGATTTGTCGTGTTGCTTAGCTTTTGGACACCAATTTGTGTGGTAGGGACTGACATTAAATAATTGCTGGTCTGGAATTCTTGTTATGCAAATGTGAGATTAAGAAATTGCAAATTTAGTCAAGCCCTCCTATTTTGGTTACAGGAGTACCATTTATCTCAAGCATTCAATTGACTAATCTACTCCTGCAGCTAATTTCTTTCAGTACCATCAGCAGCCCACCAGCATCCGCTCTCTATATCTTCTTGCATCATCGTTGTGAGTGTACATTCTAGTGACAACTGCAAAATTGCAACCTGCGCGGGTCTCTCAGTTACTCGTGAGCTCAATTTCAGTGTTGATCAGATCATCATGACTTGCCAGGGTATGGCGCTTCTAGCTTTGGCAGCTGGGCTTCTCTGTATGTCGGCATTACTCAACGGGGCTGAAGCATCGGTGAGTGCCAGAAACAGCAGTTGGAAATTGATAGATACCCTCCATACTTCTTGTTGTTGGACTGATGGAAGTCTAGTTCCAGTATGTAGCCATAGACTCTGTGTTGCTGAATGAGTATGCCCCAAATATGCATTTTCGTCTCCGTATCGTCTGATTCATGGTGCATGTAGTAACGCTCCACTTTCCGCATGACGAAATCGATGCAGATGACTAATTTGTGGATGTGTATGATGTGGGCATTACCAGTGTGGTGGATTCACAGCATCTGGCCAAGCACCATTCTCAGTCACGGGAAGCATCCTATCAGCCAGCTGCTCAAACGATGCCAGAGTTTTCTAGGCTACAAGGGTAGATCTTAATCCCCACATAAGCAACGACAACGGGAACTTGGTGCACGGAGCCAACTACATTGCGACGTGCACGCCAGAAGGATTTGGCTCACCCTATTTGGATCACCCTTCTTGATTTGTGCTAACTGCTCGCAGGATGATGGCACCCTTGTTACACGTCCTACGACGTAAATAACAATGTCGTGAACGACAACGAGGTTCTGGCCTGGAACAACTCTGAATTGCTTGCTTGCTGCCGACGAGGACCATATTGTTGCACCCAATGGCCAGCAGGAAGTTGCTCAGTCGTCGATCAGAGTTCAATGAGGAAAATAATCTAGCTGGTAGTGTGATGGAGGATGCATGCCTGTGGTCATTAACATGCAATTGGTGTACTTGTGCATTTCGTGTACAATTTAGCAGCTGCAGATTACTCTTTTGCAACATTCTTTCTGAGTAAAGAGCTTAGCCGCACTTGACCCAAAGTGTGCAATATATATAAATATTTGCATTCCATTTCTATACCAACCTCAAATTATAAATATGTACAACTGCTCATTTTGTATGCCAACTTTGTTTGAAATCTCGTCTGACTTTTCTTTAGCAGCATTCATCTTGACCATGCTCAAGGCAGAGTTCTCACAATGGTCCTTTATTGTGCTCGCAGTTTACAAAACCTGCAACCTAAAGAAAGAAAACTGTGGCTGTAAAGCAAATATTCCATTGCAAATTCCACTTGTGATAGAGGTTGATCAAGTGGACAGATGTGTCAGTCTCTGAAAGGGAATGGATATGAGCAAGGCAGCAAGCTTGAGGTTTGCAAGGCTGAAGAAGATTCTGGAATCATCAGCAAGAGCATGGGCTGCATTGAGGAGCTCCAAGGATGACCAGACTAGAACTTGAGTGGAGGTGTAATTATGAAATGATTGCGTATTGGAGGAGCTTTGCAGACCTGGGTTAGGGTACGTTTCCATCATCTCTCACTCACCCATTCTTACGCTACCTCCAACTCAGATATTTGGGGTTATTATGTAAAATGTTGAGACACTACTGGCCCACTATTCTAGTGGATTTCTCACTCATCTGGCGGGTCCCTCTCCTACCTCTCACCCCAACAACCCCCAGATCTGGAGATTCCCACCAGACCAACAAATGTCAGTTTGCTGATGCAAAAGGAGGGCAGAGCCGAAGATAAGCCGGTTGTACAAGTGCAAAAATTATGCTGACTTGGTCCAGGTTGCATTTAAACTGCCAGGTGT
>Ga0209208_10012054_pt1 | contig 11011 bp, 10 predicted proteins | sample S1TSphfallax_3_FD_187694 | JGI IMG/M metagenome (GOLD analysis project Ga0209208, IMG submission 187694) | Host-associated microbial communities from peat moss isolated from Minnesota, USA - S1T2_Fd - Sphagnum fallax MG (SPAdes) (version 2) | ecosystem: Host-associated > Plants > Peat moss >... | reverse complement strand
CAATTTCTAATAACATGTACATTCAACACCTCCAAGCCCATATTATTTTTGAAAACTTGCAAACATTAGTTGTGGCATATTGGTGAATATTAAAGGTCGGTTTTGTAGATTTTTTATGTTCAATTCTTATATTTAGAATTCTCCAAAAGAATTATTATTTTTGTTTAGGATTATTTTTTATGTAATGAAAATTTTCATTGCAATGATATGTTTGTGGCATCATGTTGTCATTGTTACCATCCATGGTGTTTATTGGTCCAAGCCACCTCTTCTCCCAAATGTAAGGGCAAGGATGTGAGGAAGAATTTAGTCACAATTGGTGGGCATCTTTTGGTTACTTCTATTAGATTCAAAATGATGCAAACTCACCTTTATCGTCATAAGCAACATTATCTATATAGAAGTGTTTGGTAAATACAACCTTTCCTTCTTTCATTACCATCCAAGTACATTCAAGTGATGGATCTATTGTTGTGGGCAATCTTGATCTCCTATGTAAAAATATGAATGTTTGCCAAACTCAATTAATAGTGAAATCAATTTGATGCAAACTTAACTAGCAACACCACTCTATTTAGTTTTAGTGAGTCCTTCAATCTTGAATCCTTCATTGTGTTCAATTATCATTAATCTTAATGTCATTTAAAAGTTCTAGCTAAAAATATTAAGAACATAAGATTCCTTTGATGTGTTTTAGTCCTAAACAATTTTTATGTTAATTTAACCATGCACAAAGTCAATGTGTGGAGAAAGTGCATTTTATTTGTGACCACTCATGTGTTTTTGAATTTGTAGGTGATTGTGGGATGTCAAACTCATTGACAAACTCAATATAATTATTTTGTAACATGGTTTAAGGTGGCAAATGATTTCAATGTATCAATATTGATTTTGTTTCTTGACAATATGAGATGGCACTTGATACCAAAATTTGAACCATATGTATATAAATGTGACTAATATTCCATTATCTTGTTAATTGGATTAATGCATGTTTTGGCATGCAAACTATTTGGATTGAAGGTAATTCTACATCATTTTTTAAAATCCATTTTTTTTTCCATGTTTTATTGTTGTAGTGAATTATTGCCAAAAATATAAGGTGTAGTTTGATCCCTTGATAAGATAGCTTCAATGTGCAAATGTGGTACAAATGGGATTGAGGATGTTAATGTTTTGTTATGTGCATTGGGATGGTTAATTTTCATAAGCTTGCAATTTGTAATGCTAGAAGGATATGTGGTTGTTAGTGATGACGAGTTCAAGTATTTAAATTCAAGTTGGTATCCCCATTTTTGAAGTCTAAGAAATAAGTGTGATTCCAAGATTATCAACCCATTGATGTCATTGCTCTCCTATTTGGTGTTGTTGTGCAAATGGGTAATCCCAATTTGGAAAATAACTAACAATATTCCTACATATCAATTCATTGGAGTTGATAATGTTACTACAATTGAACATAGTTCATATATGCCAAATGTTTCAAGAAGCTTGATTAGTAGCAAGATTTTCATGGCCCAGTATTGAACCTTGGTGACATTACCTCACATGTGCAGTTTTCTAGAAAATCAAAGTCAAACAATTTATAAACAAGGAAATCATCCAAGATTTGTGGCAACATTATGCAATATGTGGAATGTTTGGTTTGTTTTAACAAGGAAGCAAACCATATTTCTTTGAAGGTAAAATTTTGATTTGAATTGAATCTATAAATGCATATGAATTTCAAAATTTTGAACTCTTCTTTGTTTTTAACTTTTTTGATTCCTAAAATTATATGATATTGAAAGGATGAGTGTTTTTGGGGGTTTTTGGTTTTATCCTTGTGGGCATAGTGTAATTTGTAATGACTATGCACAACACAACTTGTTATGCCCATTTGTTGCAACATCATATCTAATTCAAAGCTGAATGCTATTGAAACAAATCATTTAAAACCAATGGGCCTTGTCCAAGAATTCAACTTTCCAATCACCCCACATGTGGAACACAAGAAGAAAAATAAAAAGGGGCATATGCACACAAAGGCAAGCATGGCCATGGAAATTAATGGATTCAAAAAAGTAGATTTTGATTTCAATTCTAATGAGACATTTAATGAGTAGTTCAATAAATGTTGGATGCATCAGTCACACATTAGGAAAACAAACCCAAGAGTGCATCACACATGGCATCCAACTCCCAAACTTATACTAGTACATCTAGTGGTACTATGTCACTCAATGATGTGTTTTCTTGGATATGTTAACCATGATTGTGATGGGTCTCCTAGAGTTGCTACCAAAGACTATGATGGGTTTCATGAATCTATTAACCATGATTGTGATGGGTCTTATGGAATTACCACCAAAGACTATGATGGGTTTTTTGGATTTGCGTACAAGGATTGTGCGATTAATGAATTAAATTCATCTAAAGATGATATTATTGAACCTAGATTGGTGGAACAGTAACCATCAAATTGCCTGAGGGACATGAAGTTGCAACTTTGCCATAAATTGTTAAAATTCCTAAGGTTAAGGGCACACCAAATATGGAGCCTTCTAAGCAACCTCAAAACAACAAGACACTACCAAATGGTAATAAAACATATTGGATATTCCTAAAACTTCAAAGAAGTTAAACCAACATAAAAATAAAATAACAATAATTAAAATAACAACTTAACCAAAAGAGTAACAAAAATAGTAGGTCCACCTAAGGATTTTATAAAGCTTTTGGCAAGTCAGGTGGTTTGAAACAATCAAACAAAAAAATGTTGTGAATTTGTTGGGTGGGAATCCTTCCAACGTTGGAGGTAACCTAGTTTCTTTGGAAATGAACAAAATATGTATCGTACAAAAGTGAGGCTTGAGGTATGTGATCTTACACATTTCATGTTCAAATATGTGTCATGTTGGAGTTGTAACAAGTTTTTTTACCTTAACATACTATTGTACAGAATTGTTGTGATTTAACTTTTGCTAATGTTTAACCTATTGAATATTCATTTCTTGTGAATAGGGATATGTGTAGGGTTTTTGGAAGTGATGAGTGGATAGTAGTTGCATTCAAGCTTGTAAAGGCACATTGTAGATTATGTCTTTGAGTTTTAAAAATTAAAAATTTCATAGTCAAATCATAAATTTCACATGACTTGGGCAACCTATTCATAATTTTTTTGGAATGAAGTGCATTTAAAAAATGAATCCTATGTTATCCTAATATGTGAGGGGCTTAAAAAATTTGGGGTGTGATGTTCCTAATGGGTTCACCCAAGGATGCTTTAACCCTAAAATTAGTTTGCCACATGCTTATTTATACTCAACTTTGGCATTAGTATGTCCATCTCCTCATTACATATAAATACATGTGATTCATAAACATTTTCTAATGGGTTTGATTCATTTTTTGGGCCACTTATAGATTACATTGTCAAATGTTATTATTCACTTATAATGAAATCCCAACAAGTAATTAGACTACTTCTAAAACCAAGTTTCAGTTTGGGGGCTACACTTGCCATATATTCTCTCTTGAAGGTTGTCATAAACTACTTAACTGTTTTTGGAATAAACATTTGAATTACAATTGCATACATTTACTTTGAATTTTGGCTTTACTTTTACCAACTTTCTTTGGTCCATAGAGGAATACAAGTCTAGGTCTATTAAAGTCCAACGAGATTAATGTGGATTCATTTTAAACATCACAAAAATGATCTATTTTGTACAACAAGGACCAAATAATTCAATATAGGAATAAGGGAAAGTGCACCCATCAAAACAAACAACATTATACATTTGAGATGATTAAGAATCATAAACCATACTATAAGCTCACAAGGTTTATCATAATTTTCCTCATGTGGTAAAAAAAACTAAAAGAATAATATGATGATAACAACTTTAAAATCTATCTTTAAATAATAATTCCAAAATCTTTGAACAATCTAAAGAGTTCAAAGACATATTTTCATTAGGAGGATGTTGTGTAGATTTTGTCATAATAGCCATTTTCATTACATTTTTTTATTTAACTAGGATCATAATCATCTTACTACCTTAATAGTTTTGCATTGACCAAATGTAGGAGTTGTGAGAATTGTTGTTCAAACAACAAGTCACCATAAGGTGACAACATGTGTCACATTAAAAAAAAACCTATGTGTAACTAAAAATTAATTAAAACATAACTAACCTAACATTCATTAGCAATAAATTTGAAAGCCAGGCATTTGCAAGCTAGAGCGGAACACTTTTGTGTCCACAATGGAATCCATTTTAGGATTTTTCACACTGTATTTTTATAGGCAAAAAATATTTAAAATTTTATTTATAAAATTATCCATATGTTTTATAAAATAATGCCACATGTCACTATAATATAGCTTAAGTTTCATTTCTTGTGAAAGATTTCATCTCAATTCCAAAAAATGTGAACATGAAGGACTTTACCTTTTTCATTGCTTTTTGGTGTCATTAAAAGTCCATAGAACTTTCATATGATATTGAAATGGTTAAAAAGCCTCATTTTCAATTTCAAATATATTATTTGAGTTTTGGAAAGAAAATGGTGTTATTTTATAACAAACCATGATTATAATGAGTCCATTTCCAACTTATTAGGGACTGTGACACTATAACTTGTCTACAGTTAAAAGTCCCCCATGTTATGTAAAAATGTTTATTTCAAATGATTTTAGTTTTTATCACAATAAATTGTACAAGGATCATATAAATGAATCCCTTTTCATAAAATGAACAAAATAATTAACATGAGACATAATCCAATCCATGAGGTCAAAGAAAAATTGATGTAGTGACGTTCAAAAATGGACACTCTAGCTTGCAAACACCCAACTGTTGTAGTTATGCAATGGAAAGTGAATGTTGGAGCATGGCTCACATCAATGGCTTTCGATTGAACTACTATGATCACAACCTATTGTGGACAATTGTGATCATAATAGCCAAATGGAAAGGGGCCCTAAGCCTCAACTTTGTTAGCACATATTGTAGTTTTTTATGGAACTTCATGAAACAAATAAAAGGATTCAATGCTCATAACATTAATGTCCAATATTGAATGTGAACATTGCCATGTGGTTGATGTGGTAAAATATTCAAAATTTTCAAAGAATTTTCTCTTGATGTGGATAAAATAGACCAAAAATCATTCCATTACATTCACACATGTTAACTGATTCACCAAATAATATTCTTGAATACTTGAATTTTACATTCAAGTGGTAGGGTTACAATAAGGGAGGGGGATGCATAGTAACAATGCATTACATTACATGGTGACAACAAATATAGAGGCTTTCTAATAAGTAAATCAACATTCAAGAAGGGACCATGTGAAACTCCAATTGGTGAAACAATTTTGCTATCATAGCGTTTTTTTCAAGATGGTTAAATGGCCACATGGAATGTTGTGGCAACATCTAGTTGTAGCCAATATTGAAGGTAGACAATGCTTGTGGCATTCATCACCTTTTGTGCAATAAATCTTCTATTAAATTCACTAATCAAACCTTTGGTAGAACCTCTACATTGTTCTTTGATGCTTTGGCATGCAAATGCCCAATCATTCATAGTTACCATGAAAACCTCTCTAGTAGTTTGTTAGTTTTGTGGAGCACATACAAGTGGTTAATGAATTGAAAAGTAACATATTCCACTTGTGTTTGTGGTTTAATCCATCACAAAATGCACAATACAACACTAATGCACTCCACCAAATCTAGAAAGTTTGAAAACTGTTCATATGAATATTCCATTTCAACATCCATGTAAGTGGTGTAAAATTTTTCCTAACATAGTTGCAACATAACTTCACAAACTAACGTATAACATTCACATTATTAAAAGCCAAAAATGCCACAAAAACAAAGTCCTTGTATAAGAAGTGGATTAGTTAGTCAAGTTGACATGTCTTAACACGATTGGTCATTCATGTAGAATATGATTAAAATCATGATTTACAAGTTGGTAAAAGAATTAAAAAATTTGTTACGACTCAAAAAAAATTGCATTATGCTTTATTATCTAAAGGTGTATTGAAAAAAATTCTCATAAATGTGATTTTTCAAATAAATTCAAGACCTTTTAGGAGTCTTTTAACCAAAGAGAGCATAGGTTATAAACAAATAGTGTGCTTTTGCATCCCATATTTTTGTTATCATCATTTTTTACTTGGGATTCTAACAACATAATACATAATGAATGGACCTATGGATAAAATTGTAAGATTTTATCAATGCATGAGTTTTCAAGCCATATTTTTTATAAAAAATAGTGATTACAAAAAAGGGCTCCTAATAATACGAATACACTATAATGTTACTTCCAACAACACACAAGTTAGGCCCATGACAATTTCCATATCACATAAAAGTTTATAAGTGGTTTTTAACAATAGGAATATTAACAACATCATCATTCATTTTGACCACAAGCGTCTTGTACTCATTGAATACCCATTTAAAGGGAGCCAATGTAGAAATCCACCACCTTGTTTTAATGTTCAAAAATTTCAAACCCCTTGATTTGATCCTTTGCCAACTTAGTGTGTTCAAGGGGTCTTTTGAGGGATTGAATGTAACATGTGTACATGGATGCAAGCAAACTTTCAATTTCCTTAACTAAAATCAAGGAAAATAAATTTTGGATAACTAAATTACACTAATGTGCCATATAATGAGTGCCATAAAGGATGTGTTTGGTCATGAATCGAATATCTTCAACCCGTGGAACATTGTTACACCATCAATCTAAAAAAAAAACAGCCTTATTAGTAAATGTTAGTTTTTAATAAACCACCAAAAATAGTAAGAAAATGAATAATCATAGTAATGAGGTTATTGGATTTTGGTTCCATCCACAACCTTTTCAAGATTAAGAAGAATTGGCACATCAAAGGTTTCTACCTATTAAAATGTTTCTATAGACCATTTAGTTTTAGGTTCAACAATTTTTTCTAACCTTCCACCAATGTTCACACCTCATAGCACATCATTTGCAAATTTCCTTTCAAAACTTAGGACAAGTTCAACCCTTGGGAACTTGGCAACCTAAAATTCATCTTTGAAAACTTAATGAATATTGCATTCCTTCTTTATGTATTTTATATGTGGATCTACAAAAGGTGCAATGGTAAAAATTTCACCACCACCACAACTAGTGCTAGATGCACTAAGGGTGAACAAAATGGAGCTAGGAAAAAAAAACTAGATGCATTAGAGGTGATTGTAATAGAACTAGGACTAGAGCTAGATGCACCTCAAGTATGAGCAATTGATTTACTTGACCTAAATGTATTAGGTTCATGACTACCAACAACAATAGCAGTCCTTGATTGACCAAAAACTCAAGGGGCACCAAACACAAGTCTAGAAATAAGCACCACATATAAGAATAACTTGTACTTAAAATTCAAAGGAGGCTTGGAAGAAGTTATGGTGTTCTAGCAAGTAGTGGAGTGATCACAAGCACAACAATTGACACTTATTTCAAAATCTCAAATGACTTCCTTCAAATGCAAATCATTTTTTTGTGAAATGTGAATTGGCTTGCATTATATTCAACAAACAAGACATACTGTGCCTTTTAAGAGTCAAAATTTCACTATGTCAAACTAAAGATTTGCAATTTCAAAATTTGCAAACTCAAGATTGAAAATGCCATTTGTTGTTTGGGGAGAGGTGGACTAGATGCCTAAAGTTGGTGGTGATGCAACAATGAATGTTCATGAGTAGCCAACACTCAAATGCCATATATAAAAATATTGATTTCATATTCTCACAAATGCATAATGCAATGTAGTAATGGACTTTACCTTGGAGTTGATGAACTTTGAAAGAGGTCATGACCTAATTGCATAGTGTAAGCATGTAAAAATCTAGTTGATGAACTTTGGAGGAACATTAAACTTGCAAACAATGGTGCTAGGCAATGGGACCTAAGTATTATGGTTTACCTCAAGGCTCAAGCCTTGAGAGTTTGGACTTAGACTAGTAGTTTGTACTTTGTGGTAGGTAAGAAGAGGGTGGCAACTAACTTGCAAGGCTTGTAGGGATCGTGACATGGTCTATTGCATTGTCAACTTGTGATGGTGAATTGCTTTGCACATAGCAATGGGTTTTGACAATGATTGTGATGGAGAGAGCTATGCGATGGCAATGTATTTCCCTGACCTAATGATGGATGACAAACAAATCATCCATAGTTTGAATGGCCTCCCCCTCTTCATAGTCATCAGATTTTGGCAATTAAAAAAAATTCAGCCCTATATTAACAAGGGCATGTACCTTTTCAGTTTCACATAATAGCAAAATTTTGCCACATTAAAAAACATTGCTCCTAGTGGGAGCACTTTCTTAAATAGATGTATTACAAACTACATTAGTCTTTTGTTTTTTCCCCTCTCTCCCTCTTTTACTTTCCTTCTTTTTCTCTTTCTCCAAATGTTTGATGCAGAGGAAGTGGCAATCATCCATACGAAGATTTTGGCAAATTTGGTTATAAAATATGAAAGTAAAAAAACTTTAAGCAGTCTTTTATATTTTTTCCTTAGTATTGAACCTATTATAAAAATCTGGCAACTTGAATTTTAGTATTTTCAGCTGGCATTTTTGTATAAGTTGAAATCAGATTTTTCAGGTTGAAAATTTGCAAAGTTCTGCCAAAATCACTGACCTATGTATAGGTATACTTCAAGGTTGTCACAATATGACATTACCTTCTTGATGTGCTCATAGTTCATACTTGGTTTATTGGAACTTAGCAACATGAGGCTTATGGAGAGCTCATTCAAGTGCTTTAAGTGCGAGACAAACCCCAGGTGTTTGGTGTGTATTCAAAGGTGGATTGCAAAAGAAGGTGCCTAGGATGAGGCATTATTCAAGGCCAGCCCCAAATTTTGGGAATGTACCCCACTCTTGGGCCTTACCCACGAGTGAACTTATTATAAGCCTAAACATAGGAAGTTCACAAGGCAATAGAAGTGGGAGGGGCCTTACAGGGCTTAGGCACAAGATCTAGTGTTGTGCATTTCTTTGGATTTGATAATTTACTCTGATTCCAAAATCACTGAACCTTCAACTATTTTTGTTAAAAAAAAAATGTACAAAGAGGGCTGACAGTTTTCATGAAAGAATTGCAGAAGAACTGAACTGACAATTTAGGCTAGAATCTTTTGATCCATTCTTTGATTTTCTAGAACCATCATCAAGGGTCAAAAGTCAAAACCCCTTCTATGATTTTTAGAGCACCCATCAGTCAAGGGTCAGAACTAGTTCCTTCATTATTTGAGAACCTTTGGTCAAAGGATCCATGCATGCCATATGCCTTACACGGACATAAATACCATGCTTTCTATGAAAAAGAGAGAACTACACAACACTGGAAAGATCCTTTCTCTTTCTACTGTAATACCTACCCTTCTTAGACATTAATTAATTAATTAATTTTGGAGTTGTTGAAAGTTCTGAAAAACACAGGCCTGTCATGCCAAAAATCTGAAAGAAACTGTCAAGCACACCAGCTTCATTTATTTAATAAAGTGCTGAATTGTCAAACATTGCTATTTTTGCTGCAAAACATAATAACCACGAATAATAGTTATGAGCCACCTTGTTGCTAAACCAGGGTAAGCAGTATGCTCTACAAGGGATATTGACAATTACAAGGGGCCCTCTAAAGTAGACCGGCAATTTTCTCCAATTGATTGACTTCATTAAATGATTTCACCACATTCTGGGTCTTCTCATTGAGAGTATAACTACCAGTGAATAGATACCTACTAGATTAAAAAACGTTGCAGTGGGAGTAGCTGTAAGAGCTAAGGCACTGTCTTTAGTGCACTAAAGAGTGATTGTTGGGTTATTCTCCTTTTACACGGCACGGAACTGTATGCTAATGTACAGGTCCAAACCCACTTTTAAACTACATACTTAATCCAAAGTACAGTGTGCAGGCTATGTTACTGCTGCTGGTAGATATGCTTACCAATTTATCAAGTTATCAAATTGGTCTTGTACCCATGTAAAAGCTTGATCCAAACAGGACCAGAAAATCCTGTGACAATTTGGCAAGGTTACTTATGTTTTGAATACTCCAGGACTTTCATCACCCAAATTATCCAAATCATGCAGTTCTTAAAGCATTTCCAAGACTAATCTTAAAATTCTATCTTGATCTTGGAAATCTTATATGAACTGTAAAACACAGATAGAATTTCCAAACCTTTTGAGTCAGGCAACATGAACCTATAACAAGCCCTGAGCTGACAGAATTTCCAAACCTTAAGTCAGACAAACATGAACCTGTAACAAGCCCTGAGCTGACAGAATTTCCAAACCTTAAGTCAGACAAACATGAACCTGTAACAAGCCCTGAGCTTGCACAGGGTTGGATAGAAAAATTCATCATTTATGCTGATTTCTATGGTGAACCCAAACAGTGTTTATTTGGAAATTCACAACTCATGGCCCATTCATCCTAAGAAAACAAAGGGAATAAAGCAAAATTGAGTCATACTTGACAAGGGCAACCCTTCACAGTGTGGAATATGGAGCCACTTTCCGTTCATATGCTGGCTGATCAAGGAGACATTTGGTCATCAGAATTGATCATCCAGAGGGCCAAAGTTGTGAAGGCTGGTTTCTTACAAAACTGGGAGTGTTCATCTGCAGAAAACCAAAGAAAATTTTAGTCACACAGAGTTTATGTAACTTCAGAGTGAAAGATAGTCATGTCTGAGAAATCCCAAAAGGTCCTGCAAATGGGGCACAAATCCTACCACCACAAATCAGCCCAGTTACAATGACTAGCAATTTTCCTAGAATAACAAATCTGGACAAGGCTGACTCCAACTTTCACTGATTATTATTCTCAGAGTTCTCTATAGGAATTTGTCAGTTTCCAAAGACTTTTCACCAACACTGCAGTAGTAATTAATACAAGACATAATATCAGCTCATATTGCTCTGGCAATGCACCTTCAACAACAGGGCAGAAGTAACTAC
>Ga0209208_10012053_pt1 | contig 11011 bp, 9 predicted proteins | sample S1TSphfallax_3_FD_187694 | JGI IMG/M metagenome (GOLD analysis project Ga0209208, IMG submission 187694) | Host-associated microbial communities from peat moss isolated from Minnesota, USA - S1T2_Fd - Sphagnum fallax MG (SPAdes) (version 2) | ecosystem: Host-associated > Plants > Peat moss >... | reverse complement strand
GGTGTCCATCTTTGTCAAAAACACAGCATGTATTGTATAAGTGGCCATTGCTGCGCTCAGGGATTGAACCCCCTACAATTGTCACTTTCTTCTGGCAAGCCACCTCAGATAGCATTGCAGAAGAAGGCGATGCTTCAAACCCAGCATCAATGTCCTCAGCATAGATTGGGAAGCAGTTATTCGAATAAGGACAATTCCACATCTCCTGAAGACAATTACAGCAAAGATGGAAGTTAATTCCATAGAGGAATTCTCCTTTCAGTTAACTTCAATCTGACTTCAGATAAAAGTCCTGGAAGCAGATATTGGCCTCTCTTTCTTTCTCAGCCTCTACTCATCGCAACAAAGTTTGGTTTGGGAAGCACCGGGAGAACGATAAGTTGCGCTCCTTTATCTGCAGCTGCCTCAATCACACTACGAGCATGGGCTATGTTACTTCCCTTGTCAGATGTCACTGCAACCTGGCACACAGCGATCTTGTACTGCACATGGCACATCAAAGACATAAGCAACTGGTGGAGAAAACCTCCAAAATATTGCTCCCAGAGCAGCAGTCAATCCTTTCGATGCTTATACACGTCCATAGCTTGCCAGTGGAACCCGCATCATCGCTCCTGTGCATCAATTTCTACGGAGTGTGAACTCAGAAAGGGCATCAACGTGGCCTCCTCCTCAAAGCACATATCAATGTAGTACCATCTCCTAGCAAGACCTTGAGAGGAGAAGCAGAAACATATGATACTCTCCGCATTTGAACAGTTTTCCTATTGGAAACAAAAGGTTATAAATACAAGCGGATTGCCAAAAACATTCCAGATTATTCTCTTGCTACTGCATAAGAAAACAGGCTGCACTTACTTTTCCGCCATTCGGAGGTGTGGGAGGACGCTCTGTCGGTGGCTGCCGTGCCATCTCGGGGTGGAAACCGGCCGCCATAGCCGTGACACCACTGATTGCTCTTACCTGCAGAAAGTAGTGCCTGCTGGGACTACTGCAACTGGAGTGAACGGAGTTACAATCTACCCGGAAAAGCTTGTGCACAGGATGTGGAGAGCAGAATCGAGAAACGGCAGAAGTGGAGGAGGAGATGGACAGTAGATTGTGTGTGAAGCACAGAGGCAAAGAACGAACGATCCCAGGAATGAATCTGGAACGAACGATCATGTTGCCATTGCCGCGCCCTTATGATAAAAATATAATGAAAAAGCTCTTGAAGAGTGATGAGGTGTTACGCATTTGTCAGCAAGCAATCGCCAACGCCATTGATGGCGTCTTGGATTTCAAGCTACGTATATCTGTCTATACAAATGCTCGGTGATGTCGGCTCCAAAATACAGAACCCGTTCCTCTTCTTCTTCTTTTTTTTCTTTCTTCTTCGTCTGCGTGGGAAGCTTCGGAAGTTTGCTCCAAAAGGCGGAGACGATGCTCAGACTTGTAATTCTTGCTTTCTTCAGAAACATGATCTAGCACCAACATCCCTGGCGCCACCCTACTACCAGCATTTTGTTTTTTGGCTATCTATATATAGCCAAAAATCTGTATTAAAAAATAAAATGTTCTAAAATAAAATGTTTTTAACAGCTATGTTTAAAATAAAAATTTCTAAAATCAATTGATTTTTAAGAGGTATATTAAAAATTAAAAGTTCTTAAAATCAAAGTGTTTTTTTTAAAGATTATCAATAGCCATAAATATTGTAGACTCAAACCCCGGTGCCCACTTTTGATAACAAATGAAGAAACAACATCACGTTAGACCCATGGATTTGACACAAAAAAAGAAACATTACCTAATGGAAAGGGCCAATCGACCAACTTTAAAATTTTTTAAAAAAAAACATGAGACAAGGATTCGTGTGGATTTATTCAAGAAAACATTTGCATTCCCCTTTGCAGCAGAGTTGCAATAGGCTTGGTGCTCGCAACAATTGATTCCTCTTACCTCTACTACAAAATCCCCCAGCAAAATATGCTAAATAAATTTCAACCCTACAAATCACAACCAAACGTTCTCAAATGCTCAATGCTACAATTTCTTTTTCTCATCTTGGGTGAACACAAGCTAAATTAAATAGCCCAATGTTATGCATATAAATAAAAACAAGTAATCATTAAAAAATTTGATGTATTGAAAGTATGTTAATTATTTTGTTCAATGATTTATATGATGATAATTTTTCACATTGTTATTAAAATGTTGAGGAACCCCATCTTCAAAATGTATTTGAATAAATTTAAATTCATCTACTTACAACAAGATTTTTAGTTTTACAAAATGGGTTGCAAGTAGATAATTTGTTTTTTTTTTTAAAAATTTTCAAGTTGATGAAAAATAAGAAAATTTTATGTATTTTTAAATTTTGCGTATTATAATCATAATATATCAAACTTCTAATGTAAAAACAATTTTGAACACCATATCGACCAGTTAACTTAAAACATATTTAAAGCTTATTTTTATGATATCAAAACTTTTAATTTTTTATATAAAACTTACCATAAATTCAATGGAAAAATTAATAGTTTCAATTTTTTATTTATAAATATTTATATTGTATTTTTGTGTGATTATGTTTAAAACTATTTTAAGGTTTTGGGTGGACTATTTTTTTAATTTTATTTTACCTTGTCAATATCTTATGCCATTTCCATTTCCCTACCTTCCTTGAAAAAAAATGTGATCCGTGAAACACAAACAAATATTTCCAAAAGGTTACAAAGAGAAAACCAAAATGATATCAATTTAAGAAACGAACTAAATGAAAGAAATTATGGTTCCTGATCAAGGAAATTGTCCAAAGAAAGGCAAAGCAAAATTCTCTTCAAGATCTCTTCCTTAGCTCTTTTCGCATTAGACTCAAGAATCAACACAAGAAAATACACGAATATAAACAAAACATAAGATTACAAGAACACAAACATAAGAAAAACAACTCGATGTTGAAGTTGTTGTTAACAATAATATCTTGTGCATGGTTATTGATATGAGGAGTTACAATTATCAATGTTGATTTTTTTTTGGCAATACAAGTGTTGTGATGGAGGTGTGCAAGATCAATTCCTTCCCAAACATCATTAGGTTGTCAATGATAGGGTGCTTGAGGTATTGTGATGGACAGGCCCAAACAAGACAATTAGAATTTTTTTTTAAATTACAAAACATTCAATTTCAACCCTAATTCTCAACGTAAAACTCTAATTGATTCAAGATTTTAATATGTTGCATGTGAACATAAAAAATGCTCTTGAAACAACTTGCACCTATATTGATACCAATGTTTTTAGGGTATATTGTTTTTGATATATCCTAAGATAAGGGTACATCAACACTGATTTTTCTCCATTAGGATAAGATCTAGGTATATTAAATTTGTCGTTTATAATAGATGGGTATGGTCTAGGTACCCCATGTATCATATATACTTATTTGGGGTTTTAAAACATGTACTAATTAATTAATTAAAAATGAAAAAAAAGTTAAAATTTTGGAAGTATTGAAACAATTTTTCAAAACTCCAAATCCAATGTGATCATGAATAAATCCCATGTTAGAATGCAAAATTCAAAAGTGTCTAATTCATCCTTGAATACAAATATGCACAAACACATATAAAAACTTCAATTTTCTCAATGACCATGGAACTCAACTACCTAAAACTAGACATAAACACACATAGAATGCTAAAAATAAGGAAATTTGTGAGGCTTTTGTGAATCAAACATCCACTATGTGTTTGGGATTGATCACTAGTTTGTTGACCCCACATTCCAACAAATCAACAAAATTGGAAACACCTACAAATTATATATAGGTTCACATCTTACTTACCCTAAGCCTACTTATTTGAATTTTTTGCACATATCCCCTCCTAGGTACAAATATGTCTTGCATATATTCATGGGTATGAATAGGGCATATTTTTTCAATTTTACATACCCACTGCACTATGTGAGATTATTATCTTTTTGAAAATTAAAAAAATAGTAATACACCCTATTCAAACTAGATGGTTATATTGTAGTAAAAGATGTACCCACACAACTTTAGTAAAAACCAATTTTGTGCAATTCTCTATGTGTCAAACAAATAACTAGTAGGTAAAGGTTAGACATATTCATTATGGGTTAGAGGTTCTCAAAATATAAAGAATCAATTTTCACCTTAATCACAATTCTTAAAAAATCAATGAATGAATGAAAGGACCTACCCTAAACAATAGATTCTTTCATGAAACCAACCAATTGATGATGAAACCCCGCCAAATTTCATAAAAAGAAAGCACCCAAGAAAAGAAAAGAAAAGGCAACAAAGGGCAAGGACCAAAACTAAGCAAGTAAATAACCCAAAAGAGGCAAGCCATGTGGAGGTAAAGGAACCACTAAATACCAAAACTTCCATTAGTCACTTGAAGCATATCCATTAAAAAAAGGGGAAGTAAACCTAATAAAACTCCAAGCCTTGAAAAATCCTTCCTTACAATAACAACTTGCCTTGAGATGAAGGTGGCCTATGGTCTTTGTAAAGCCAATGCCATTCTTTGCCTATGAAAGGAACGCAACATTGATAAAAGAGGGGGCCTCATGTCTTTTGTTGTCCATGCCATGTTAACACATCAATGAAGAAAGTTATCAAAGTAAAATTAGTGAAAACGCCTAAAAACCTTTATGGCGAAAGGAAGAAACACATTTGTCAAGTAACGATCACGATAAAGTCTTTCTTTCACCTAAGCTACCACTATCGTAGCCAACCCACGAAAAAAAAGTCACCCATGATACCAAGTTTGCTCGAATGGGATTGGCAATGATGACATTGGCCAATGTGGAAATGCCATAAATCAATAGAACAATGTCAACTTGTTAACAAAAAAACTAAAGAACAGGTGGTGGAAGAATGTGGGTTTGTTCCCACAAGACATGAAACCTTGCATCTCTTGCAACCAACGCAAAAACATCCCAAACAACATCATGGGATGTAGTCCTCTCCCCACAATGAGCGTAACAAAAAAAGTGGATCCCCATGCAATCTAATGGCTAACCACAAATGCAATGTGTCAAACCAATAACCTAAGGATGGGGGAGGCCTAACTTGGTCCACAAAACAAAAGAAAAAACATTTGAAAGTAGATGAAAACATGGGATTATAAGGCAAATAAATAGCCAAACTCCTACACGAAGCCTCACACATGATTTCAAGCACACCCAATGCAAATTAAAAGACATGTCAAAGATGATGTTAGAGAAAGAATGATCATGCAATATCTCTGAAATAGTCTCCTAAAGTTGATATGCTCCCCTATTTGCAAGTTGTTCAAACAAGGATAGACATGTTCCACAACCAAGGGAAAAAGCTCATAAAACAACCCTAATTGCACCTAGAAGGGGAGTGAACTCAAATTGTTCACTCCAATAGCCTCCAAAAGGAACATCACAAATCCAATAAGAATCTGAAAGCGATGGCAATTGTTATGAACACCCAAGTCCTTAAGTAAGTTGTTAGCACAATGGTTTCTTCAAAAATGAAGCCTATCCCACCACTAGAAATGGGGAGCAAAACCTTCTAATGCACCAAAGGGGCTTCTAGAAACTCAAAAAAACTTGGGCCTAAAAGCCTCTCGAAAACATGCATGAGGGTTGAATTGAAGAAAACAAGCTGGTGTGGAAGCTCGAGAATGGCAAGAAAACACAAAGCAAAAAAGAAGGTTTTTAAGTAAAACATCGAGATAGGATCCTAAAAGCAATTTGGACATCCCCTAAACATAAAAGGACATTGCATGGCGAACGTCCTTTTCCAAAGTGTCATACAAAAAACAAGAAGAAAATGACATAGAACAAAGGGGACCCCTAAACTCTAATGTCGTTGAGAAGGCAACAAAAACCATGAGGGGAAAAACCAAGGGGTAAGTTAGAAGGGGACCAAACAACACACTTGCAAAGTTAGATAGTTAAACCCATTTAGGCTAGTTAGGAAGCAAAATGGTCAAAAGTGGAAGGGATAAGGGAAACATGGCCGAAGATGTGAATGTCATCTACCAACGAAAGGAGGAGACACAAAGGAAAATTAACAAAAGAGGTTTGCAAGGTACAAAAATGAACCAAAAAAAAAAAAAACAAAAAAAAAAAAAACATTCCAAACGAATCACCTTAACGCATGTTCATAAACAAAAGGATAATATACAACTCACCCTTGGGGAAATGATGACTAAAGACCAAGGGAAATTATTACACATAAAAAGAATGAACAAAATGGAAGAGTAAAAACAATTGGCCTCTTGTTGCACAAACCTTTTAAAAGACGGCCTTGCGCAAGATGGAATGAAATGCATTCACCACATCCACTTGCAACACCACCCAATCAAGGTGGACACTCAAAATAGCTTGAATACCATGCACCATCACTTCACACCCGCCTTTGACTAACACTCCAAATTGACGAAGCAACAAATGAGAAGCTAAAAACATAAGGTTCCACTAACTAGTTAGTAGAGGACTTCACCCACTATAATTAATTTAATGCCACCTGAAGGCTTGGCCAAAACCAAAAGCCTAACAACACGAAGGATGTGAGTAATGGGTCGTGGGAAGTGACCCATGGCAACATGGGAACTTAACTAGTGAAGTTGAATGAAGCCGCTAGCAAAATCTTTTGAATTAAAAACATCCCAAAGATGTTCAAAAACCATGCCAAAAGGTCCCCCTATGGAAAGATGAAACATGCGCATGAAAGTTAACCTAAAAGAATCAAAAGATAACTTTAAATTTATATTTGGTTGAAAGTCCATAAAAAAATTGGGGTAGGGGGAAGGCGAAACAAAAGGGTGGAAAGCCTATAAAGTTGAAAGGGTATCTAAGGAAGCAATAGCTAAGGCCAACGGGGCAAGGGCCCTCATTGCACAAACATACTTTTTAACACGTCCTAAAGTTAAACTTTACCCAAGTTGCCATAAGGGGTGAACCAAAAGAATAATTTGAAAGGAGCATAGGTGTTAAAGGATTTTATTCCAAAGGTAAAGTTGCAACAAGTGTTTATGCCCAAAGAAAATGTTGTGCTTGAAGCTCCTCCCAATCTCCCAACATAAATTGTTGAAATTAGACCTCACTTTAAAATAATAGTACACCACTCAAGGGAAAACAAAAATAAATGCCAAACGATAATGTTGAATAGGGTTTAAACAAAATAATCCAAAAACATGCCAAATAAAATATGCACTTCTTTATCACAAAGTGAAAAAGATCTGCACATACAGTTCTTTTAGATTGTTTAAAAACACCAAACCAAAGGTTATTTTATTCTAACAAATTAAAAATTAGGAACCATAGGAAACTATAACAATTTTTTTTAAATTCCCAACATTGGTGAATACTAAAAGCACCACATTTGTTGATTCCAAACATTTAAGAATTTCATCCTTGCTCTATATTAAGGTCTCTAAGTTCAAATTTAACATTCTTTTAGTTCAATACATTTTTCTATGAATCTTTATTTTAAAAAATGAAGGTCATAATGTAGGTGTTGGTTCATCCTGGTAAAGTGAAAAGAAAAGGTGCAAGGAATTTCATCATTGCCCCTTTTTGGGCCTATTTCCTAATGTTCATAATCAAAGAATATACTCCCCAATAATAATTTTCATTACATTTGTTCCTTTTAGCTATGCTCAAGGTATAGTTCCAAAGGTAAAAGCATGTCCAAGTCCATAGTCGTGTAAGTGTGAATCACTAAAAGATGTCATCTATCATTTAAAAATGGGAACACATGTCTTTATTAAATTTTCAACATGTGAAATGTTCCTAAGAACATCTCCACCATGTGCCTTTACTTACACCTATAATGACAATCATAAAAAGTAAGCAAAATTATTAGCCCCATCACAATGCTTACATCACCAAATTTTTGTTGATCCCATTAGATTTTTCATTTCACTCCAGCAATAACTCTCTTTCTTTCATTGTCATCACATGTCCCATCATGTGATTTTGTTAACAAAATGTTCAATAATGTTTTTTTACACACTTCTTTTATCATCATGTCAGTTATTATAAGGACCCACGTAAATGCAACCAAAACGAAAAAAGGAAAAAACTTCAAGGCAGAGGAGGAGAGTCAGCTTTTTCGAAGTTTCCTTCATGTGAGCCAAGACCCTATTATAAGCAATAAACAACATTCCATCACATTTTGGGAGTGAGTGTCTTTGCACTAAAATCATTTGAAGATTGATGGTTATGTTGAATGGTCACCAAGAAGTTTAAAAACCAAATGGGGGATCATTAAACACAATTTGTTGGTGTTTATGGAAGTGTTATTTCTTTGAATGAGTTAGGAAGCTTTGCAAAAAATACTTTTCACAAAACATTAAAGTTATATAAACTTAAGCATTTGAAAAACTTAGAATTATGTTTTATTCATTGATGGCTTTTGTTGAAAGATGTGCCTAAGTGGAGTAATTTGCGTGAAAATTTTAGAAGAATACCAACCACGAAATGCCCATGTCCTTTTGTTCAAAAATCAAAACCTAAAGAACTTGAAGGTGATGATTTTAGTGTGGAAGTTATTGTTCATGCCATGCCTTCCCAAGGTGGGAAGATTACAAAGTGACCTGCAACTTATCAACATATGAAGGAGGAACAAAAACTTGGGAAAGTTCATGAGGTGGCACTAAAGGCACAAGTAGCAACAACTTTCAAAATGGCAACAACAATGTGTGCCAAGGTGGAAACCTTGCAAGAACACACAACTTTGTAACTTTTTGTTTTAGAATTTGACACATGTTTCTGTGGTCATGGTCACCAAAATCAACATAGAGATAACAACATATGTTGTAACGACTACTACCATGCCCATAAGCAATTTTATACAAGAGGATCTATTTTTGACAACTACAACAATCAATAGGATTCATTTGAACCTTGCAATGAACATGATGAGGACAATAGTTCAAGCTTTGACTTTTACTGAAACTCAACAAGTTTTTTTTACAACCATTCACTTTTGCACATGTTTAGTGCAAGGAACCCTAAATATATTTTAATCAAGTAAATTTGCAATTTCGTTTTAGATTAAAATATTTTTGTTTAGGACAACTTCTTCTAATGGAATGAAAAAGCCAAGCAATATGCTAATGGAAATGGTTAGCATGTATTTTTTCTATTCTTGTGATAACATTTATGCCTAGGATGTGAGAAAGCACATGGTTGATTAGCTTGACCTAGATAATTGTTGTAGACAAATGACAAGTTCTTGAATTTCAAACATAAGAACACAAGGGAAGCATTGTGGCTTTGCCACTAACAAAACCTATCATGGGTGGCAATAGAGATGCATACAATGGCACTAGACATTGTGCAATTGAATTTACTAATAAAATTCAATGATGTTTTTAGGTGATGTTTATATATTTTTTTGTTGAATGTTTTTTTAATTTGCTAATTAAACCCATTTTTTCAAAACATAATTACATTGTATGAAAGTATTGGCACCATTATTTCAAAAATGGATTGTCTCTTGCATCCCCTTACACATTCGTTGAAAATGTTTATATACTTTAGTGAATTTTTTGGTTGCAATAACTAGTACAACTAGGGGTCCAAGAAAAACATGCAATCAAAGCCATGGGTTGTTTTTCAACTATGGGAACATATAAGGCATAATAGTAATAACAACCTCATAACTATACAACAACAACTTCAATTTGACATAATCATAGAAGTAGCAACAACCTCAATTTGACATAGTCATAACTAAACCCCAATTTGATATACTCACAACAACAGCTTGAATTTGACAAGGTAATAACATCCACTTCATTTTGACATAAGTAGAAAGGAATAACTAAAAAATACAATGCAATTGCTCGAATTTCAAGAACCTTGAACACAAGATCAAACTACAAAAATGCTAACATGGGTTCAAACATTGGTTCAAACAAAACTCCAATATGTAATTTCAAGCAAATTTGGACCCTTTCATAGCCCAGAGATGTTCAATCAAATCACCTCGCAAGCTATGACATGTTCCTACACTTTCAAACTCCATTGTGCCTTGCATGAAGTCCTTGAATGAGAACCCTCGTCTTAGGTGAAAAACATTGTTAAGTTCAAATAAGTTTTCCAAGCATGTGTCATTTTCATTTTCAAAAATCATGTTGTCAATAATCACCCTTGTTATCATGATGTCATCAATAATGGCCATGTTCCAATGCTTAAAAAGGTTCCATATAATTGCAAATCGTAATTGCAAAACACCAAAGGTTTTCTTTACATCTTTGCATTTAGACTTTTGCATCATTGCAAAGTGAAACCTTTTTTCACTTTGAGACTCATGGATCATTTGCATAAAACATGACTAGTTAAGGTAGATTCCATTTGCCAAAAGATAATATCTAGGATACAGAAAACCATTCATAGAGAAATTCAAACCCATAAATTCACACCTCAACATGTTTGTAACTAGTGGAGACCTATTTAATACATTGATGTCATTGTTCCACCCAGATAGACCAAAGAATGCATGCCATATCCACAATGATTGATTAATTATGGCTTCAAGAATTATGTTTCTGCACCCATCCTTATCTTGAAATTGACCTTGCCATGCAACAACACAATTCTTCCATTGATAATGCATGCAATTGATGGATGCAAACATACCCAGAAAATGTTTAGCATCATTATTTTCATGAAGTTAGCTCGTGTTGGTTGCCTTGAATATGTAGATTCAAAGCAAGTTCGGACTCCTATAGCAAAGTGCTTTAGAACCTCCATGGTTGTGCTCTCGCCCAACATGCAATATTCATTAGTAGCATCTATAGCCAATCCGTAGGTAGGCATTCTTAATGTTGTAGTGCACTTTTGAATGCTAGAAAAACCCTACACACCCAAAACACCTTGCCTATAAAAAAAAAAAAAACATCATGACTTATAAGTGTGTCCATAATTCATAAAAACAAAGTTCTACTCATCATGTGTCGCCTTCTAAATAATCTCCCATCATATACACATGGTTTTCGAAAAAGTAGTCA
>Ga0209208_10012052_pt1 | contig 11011 bp, 11 predicted proteins | sample S1TSphfallax_3_FD_187694 | JGI IMG/M metagenome (GOLD analysis project Ga0209208, IMG submission 187694) | Host-associated microbial communities from peat moss isolated from Minnesota, USA - S1T2_Fd - Sphagnum fallax MG (SPAdes) (version 2) | ecosystem: Host-associated > Plants > Peat moss >... | reverse complement strand
ACAACATATGTAGTAGTATGCTAAAACCATGATGGTTGCTAACACCAATCCCATTTACAACTTATGTGTAATAAACTTAAACAACATGTTCATAATGAACAATTTGATATGCATAAAGCTTGCAAATGCTATTGTTGTCAATTTCAAATGGTTGGCCTTGAGACAAGTGATACTAACTACTCTATTGGAATTCGAATCATTACTTGACATATTTGTAGGCATGAATTATCCCATTACACAAAACTTATATATGGTAGCCAAATAGCTCTAGTGAACACTTACTAAAATGAAGAATTAGGAATGGTGAAAAGTAGCTCCTCTTTATAGTAAGCACCACATCCTCTCAAACCCCATTGTTAAACATAAGGTTGCCTAGCTCCCAACACCAATGTATTGGATGCAAAGGGGGTTTTGACCAAAACAATTATGTTTAGCACATATAATTGCATCTTAGAGATTATTAACTCTAGAACATGTTGCTAAACCTTCTTATCTTTCAATGTATTGAAATGTAATATTTGTTTTCTTACTTGCAAGAATCTCAATAAATTAAGGACTAGGATTCTTCATCACACCAATTGAATACATTGTCAAATCCTTGTCTAGAATTAATTTATTTGCCTTTGAATATTGCACCCTTGAAATGTTGTTGTTCATTGGAGAACTTTTCAAGCTTTCTTGCCCCCCTCATCAAGCCAAACATCTTTCAATCTTCTTCATCATCCACATTGGGTGGATCATATAATCTATGCAACAAACACCATCACTTTTGGATCTAACCATCCAATTGCACTTGTTGCAAATTTGTCAAATGTCAAGGGTGCAAGGATCTTGCGTCTTTTCCATAAGACCCTATGTCAATGTCAAAAGAGATAAAATGGCTTGTAAGAATTTCAAGGTATCAGGCTCATGTTAACCAAGCCTGTTTTTGCCATAGTCAATTTGCTTCTGTCATTGACCCAGTTGATTTGGATCAAGTTCCATTGGTTTCTGCTGTACAACTGGTGCCAAGTTTGTGCAACATCAGAGAATACTTCGATCAAAATATGCAATAATTCCTCGAAGTCTCACAAGAATACCAGCAGATGCAATATTTGGCATTCAGAAACAGCAAGAACATGGCAAGTGTATTGAAATTTTAAAAAACAGCTGTGCAAAAAGTTTCTAGAATTGCTTGAGCCTTGAAACTCTGAAAGGGTTGCTCACAAGCAGAGAGTCTACAAGAATTTGCAAGCAACTGAAGATTGAATGATTTGATTACAATCTGGAAATTTTACTTCAAAAAGACAAGGTTTTTGATAAAGGAAAAGGACTTATTGCCTTCTCAACTGTTTCCAGTCCTGTCCTCCTCATTAAATCCCCTAGGACAATGACAACCCTCTGCTGCCGTTTGATCCTTCACAGCCTCCTCTTTTCCCTTCCCTGGCAACTGGACTCTGAAACAAGCACATCCTTCTTTTGCCTGCACAATATCGTATTGTTTTTGTTGGCGGACTGAAGATCTGTGTTCCATGTTGTCTTCCTGTGACATAAGGTAGTGATGGTGGGGGCAGGAAAACAGCTGGGAATTGGAGAGGGCACAAAACCTACTGCTGTGGTTTTGTGTCTATTTCCATGTAGAGCTTGGGGTGAGGATCAACTATGCTGAAAACTTGCATAAATGCTTTTTACCTTCTTCATTTTTGAACCCTGCTTCTGCTGTGATGTGATATTACTCCAGCAATTCAAATGAGCATCATGTGTTCTTAAGTGCTCTGTAGAACCAGCATTGCAAAGCACCAGATGTTTACAATTGTAATGACACAATGGGACACAGCACAATTCCACAATTGCAATCCTCCTCCACACACACATGGGGCAACTGGACACACTTGTGGATTTGTTACGGAAAAACACTGCCCATCAGAGAGACTGTTTGAAGGATAACACAAATTGCTGATAAAAACAACAGCACACAGCAAATGAGTACTCGACCAGAGCATACTACCTTAACCAGAGCTTGCTAGAAGAGTAGATGCAGAGCCAGATCTACACAAGACTAAAAAACAAATCTCAGAGCCAAAGTTACCTGACCTATTGCAGACATCTGTTGCAGTTGTGTTGTGCCACACCATGTGCATCTCTCTCTCTCTCAAATCATGTTTCCTCACAGAAATCAGCAATGAAAGCTTAGCGACAATAATTTAATAGTATGAGGTTGAGCAAAAGGATTCTTCTCTAGGAGTAAATTCTTGGAGACAGTGTGCAAACACTTTGCAACCAGGGTCACAAACCTCTGGCACTTACCCAAAAAAATTGAAGAAGGAAGGACATCTTGAAAGGACAATGGATCTCCAATCTATGATTTTGTTTGATTGCTTGTGTAGGATTTCTGCAGTTACTTAAGAAGTGACATCACGTAGCTCTTTTTTCTCTCGCATCAACATGAGCCACATCCAACAACCAAGCTTCCAATTTGTACATCACCATGCAATTTCACACCAGAAATGCTAACATGAATTGAATCTGACTTGACACAATTTGACAATTCCTGGAACTTGAGAGGACCATTTATATAGAGGCTCATTTTTATATAAATGAGAGGGTTTTGAGTCCTGTCTTGATGTGGAAACCATCATATTGTTGTGTGAAGAAGCTCTGCAATCTCTCCTGTAACTCTGTTAGAAGCTGCTGTTCAGTGAGTTTTCTATATGTTGAGTTTAGAAGTGAGCAAAGGGTAGGCAGCAGTGTGAGGTGGGAACAAGAAGCAGATGAACAAGCTTCACATTCACCCAGTGCTATTGCATGATCTTGTAGAAATTTTGAAACTGTAGATCATACTAACCCATCCTGACCTGCACTTTTTATAAAAGCAAAAAGGCTTGAGATCAATTCTTGGAATCATGCCTCCCAACGGAGAGAGAGGGAGAGAGAGAGATATATATATATATATTGGCTGAGAAATCTACTACAATTGTTTTTGGCTACAGGCCTATTTTGTGAGGAAGAGGGTGTAAAATCATATGGTTTTTCTTGTGGCGGTGAGCTTCAAGCCGAAGGATGTCATCCAAGGTGGTCAAAGCTTTCACAATGTGTGGACCTTTGTTCAGCATCACACACTCGGCCCTGCAACAGCACATTGTTTAGCACCATGAGACTAGGTAATCAGTTCCATTTCAGTTCAGGTGCTTCTCATGTGTTATTTTGGGATTCAAAGATGTTACTTCAAAGCTTGCAAAATTCTATGAAGCATATGCAAACAGAATGTAGAGAGAGAAGGCAAGAGCTGCACCTTGATGCAGATGCAGCATCAGTAATTTCTGGTCGAGTAGGTAAGCCAGATTTTGTCAAGCCTTCAAGCACTTGTGTTGCCCAGATTGTGGGGACATGTGAAGCTTCACAAATGAGCAAAATCTGGTCCTGCATTTCAGCAAGTCTCTCCCACCCACATTCTACAGCCAAGTCACCTCGTGCAATCATCACCCCAACTGGATTCCTTGTCTCCATAGCTTGCAAGAGTATGGATGGTAATCTCTTGAAACCTAAACCTGTCTCAATCTTCAATACAATCCCAAGGTTTTCAGCCCCTCTCCTACTAAGCTCCTCTTGCAGAAATTGGACATCAATGGGTCCATTGACAAATGACAAGGCCACCATGTCTGCATTGGCTACCACAAAATCCAGATCTTCAGCATCCTTTGGTGTCAGTCCAGAGACACACAAGTTGCTCTCTGGTAGGTTGATTGCTTTCTCTCCCCACATTTTTCGTCCCTTGTGATCTCCAGCATCTGTAATGTCAACATGGATAAGGGAAGGAGAGACACTGGAAATGATGCCTTCAATCTTCCCATCATCAAATATCACAGGGTCACCAGCCTTAGGTTTTTCAAACACTTCTGCAAGTGTGCATGTCATCATGGGATGGGTTATGATCTTGCCAGTTCCAGCTTTGGCAGCTGCATCAGGGCTGCCAAAGATGCTGCCAAGTTCTCTTGCAAGCACAAAAGTGTCACCTGTTTTCAACACAAGAGCTTCCTCAGCTTCTGGAACTTGGCCCACATGAACCTTTCCCTTGACACCCCCAGAGGTGGCAACAATGACAAGCTCAGCTCCTGACTCCACATATGAGGTTTTATAGCATTCAGCCCACACTCCATTTGCTGAACCTTTATCCACCACATGAAACTCCCGGGACCTTCTTCTCCCATCCTTGAATTTCAGCACATCACCAGGTCGAAGTTTCTTCAACTTTTGTGATCCCTCCTCCATTATGGGTATTGTGGCATCAGGAAATCTCTGTGCTCCTGAGGACTTTGTGATGATCACAGGTGCACTTGACAACCACACACAAGCAGGAGCAACAACATTTCCTAGACTGTCTTTAACTGGTTTGATTTTCAAAACAGCAGGTCCTGGTTTCAAGGGCCCTGTTCGCAGTTTTGGGCCTGCCAGATCCATTAGAATTCGACATGGCATCTGTAACAACTGAGAGAATAAGCGCACTTTGTGAATCAATTTCCTCCATATCTCTGGATTATTGTGTGCACAATTCACTCTTCCAACATTCATGCCTGCTACAAACAGGCTTCGCATAAGCTCGTCATCATCTGCAGCTTCCAAAGGCAAGGTGACCATCACCTGTGTATTCCGTCCCCTAGGAGAAGGCCCTAAGAGCACTTCTGCATTGTTAGAGAGCATCTTTTTGCTGCTTTGAATTGAAATCTGTTGGGATCTTGTCTGTAAAATGTCTCTCGGGAGGTCTGCCAAAGACCCTGGATAGCTTGTTGACCTCCTCGTAGCTTTATTTTGTACCATTCGAGATGAAAGTGACAAACCATCCTCCTCCTCCTCCTCCATTGCAAGTGGCTGGCGTTGCGCCAATGATTCAAGGCATGAGAGAACCAAATTGACACTAGCACGTGTATGAGCTTCACAACTCTCCAGGCTTGATAGTCCAAGAGAGGCAAGAGTGTCCTGCACCCCGGCAACATCAAATGACCGAAAAGCCATGTAATGAACCAAGTTTCTTGCACTCTCTCTATATACCCTGCACCAAGAAGAACCATGAAGAAAGTGCATCACAAGTGGGTCAACAAGAAGGAGCTGGTGCAAATCCTGTCTCCAACCACAATCTCTAGAGAAACTGTGCAAGATTCATATTCCACAAACTGATTGAGTCTAGAACAGCATCAAGGTAGGTCATCATGACTGCAACAACATATGTGAGAGATGGTGTAGGAGAGATGTTTTGCAGAGCAAGGACGAGGAGAAACTGATTGAGCATCCAATGTTTTCTTATGAACACACCTGTTGATCTTCGCCAGCTGGGGGCTGTACCATTGCTCAAGTGCAATTTGTTGTAATTGAATCCCTTGAAGCTGGTAAATCAGATCTGTGACTGATTTTTCATGCTCATCAGGAGAATCTGAAACAAGCCTTCCTCCAGGTCTGTGGTTGTCCATGCTTTCCGAGCAGTTCATAATAGCTGATGTAACCAAATCAGGGACTGTCGCTTGTCCAGCTGAATCTGCAACGTGCCCTTCCCTGAGTTGACCTTTTTTCTTTGATAGCTTGATCTTTTTCTTCCCAAGCAGGACATGAGTCAAAGGGCTTTTTTTGTCAGCGAATTTGTTTTCCAATGATACAGATTTTTTATTTGGACTCCTTGTTTCTTCAACAGAAGGTTTTCTCAGAGGGGACTTTTTTGACAAAGACTTTGAAGCTGTGGAGGCTAATTCCATTGCCTCCGTTGTTGTTGCAGTCATCTTCACATGCCTCTGCTGCTGCTGCTGCGGTTTTGAAGCTTCATGTGAACTTGAACCTCTGATGATGACCATACCATGAGGTTCACACCACTTTGAAGCTGATAAGACTTGAGGTTGCAGATCACCAGGGATCTTGCTTCCCTCCTTGATTATCCGTCTCTCTTCCTCTGTGTTGAATAACTCTCTTCCATGGAGCAGAGTTTGTGCTACTACATGAGTCTTGTAGTCCTGAAAACTTTGGATAAATCAAAGTCAGATACACACCATGTTCCTTGGAGCTCATATCATGACCACTAACCAAGTGCAAAAAGATCTTCATTCACAGCGGCTTCTTCATACAGTTGTTGAGAAACAAAATCAACAAAGAAATCTCTAGAAGCAGAACAGTATACAAGGGGTTCTTCACCTTGGAGTCCTGGAAAAGATAGTGAGATCGACTGCAAGCAGGTATTGAGATCACCAGCCTAGAAGACATTGCACTGGCACTTTGAATCTAGTTTTTTTCTGGAGCAATACTCCTTTACTTCGATCACACAGAACTCGAAGATTCAGAACCTCAATCTTCAGAAGAAGCCCAGTCTTAGCTCAGGAGCCAAAGTACCTGATGAGCACCAAGAAGGAAACAACACAGTTTGTCAAAAGAACAAGAAGAACAAGAAGACGGTCATTGTGGCAAACATAAACTGTGGCAGCAGGCATGGTCACAGCATGCATGCATACTTTGAAGAATCACAATTATTGTTCTTCACTGCACATGCCATGATGATAGAAAATGTAATGTTCTCTGCTTGCTGAAATCACCAAATCCTGGAAGCTATTTGGGGTTGTGGTTTTCTGCCGGAGCAAAAATGTTGAAGATATGCCTAAGAAGCAAACAAGCAAGCACATTCTTGGAACAGATTTGGGAACACATTGTGAGCTTGAAAGCATGATGGAAGAAGGGAAGGTGTTCTTGCAAGAATTTTGCAATAATAGAATGGTTGTTGGCTCATCTCATCACCCATATCTCTTCTGGAAATTCTTCCAGCAGTTGTGTTTTCATATCTGTCTCTGGGAAATCAGCTCTCACTTCTACAAAACCAAACCGAAGAAGAAGCAGCAGCAGCAGCAGAAGGAGCAGCTTGCTCACCATATGAGAATCCTTTGAACAAGGAGTAGACGACTCCTGTCGGTCTGCAGCAGCAGCTGTGTGAGCGCTTGAACCAACCACCACAGCTGACAGTACTAGAGACAGTAGTCCAGCAAACAAGCAAGCAAGCATTGAAGCAGCTTGGACAAGACACTGAGAAGCTCTCCGTCTAGTTCACAACTTGCAAGCTTGAATCTGGCACTGCTGGAATCCGGAGGAATTCGGAAGAATGTGAATGAATAAAGATGGAAGGTGGTCTTTCATACAGAAGAAAGAATCTCATGATGTCGCACAGACGGCGGGTGTTAGAGACGGAGCTGAATCAAGCCATCACAGGGCCGGGCTCCACCGAATCTGGACCAGCTTGATAGAATCAGGCCAGACTGGGCCCCTCTCTCTTCTCTCTCCTCTTTGTGCGGTGCAGGAGTTTTCCAGCCATAATCTACAACAGCCGCGAAACTCCATAGCGACGAGCGCTGTGAAAAGCAGACATTGCAATTCGTGGCGCTCCTAAACTGGTCAGAGCTTTCCCATTTGCAGAGCTATTAACAAGTGTCGTGTTGCGACTTGGGAAGTTGTGTGCTTTGCACGATCGCTCGCCCCGACCCCATCTGGCGGTGGCGCGATCCCGTTGCACCAATTGCTTGTTTTGCATACCACGTGAACTCTCTCGCAACCACGATCGTGATATTTTTCCCCCTTGAACCATCAGCATCAGCCTCGTTCCAAAGGCATTTTCACAATAGACTCGTGATGGCGGTGACAAGGCTAGGATTCCCTCCTCTAACCGCCCCGCTTCCTTCGCCTCCATCGCTCCTCTTGTGTTCAAAGCTTTTGTCACCAGATTCTTTGGTGGGCTTTTTCTGTACAAGGACTTGATTTTCTAGACTCAGATTGTAAGCAACTTTGTTTGTATTTCTTTCCATAGCTTGATGATGATGTCTTCGGGTGTGAATCATGAGGTCTTGGTGTTTGTTCCATAGCTTGAATAGACTCTTTCTTTTTTGGTGGGAAATTATAGCAGCTTTTGCAGTAGGGTTACGTGATGTCCCTTGCGAGAAGAACATCTTGCTTGGTTCAGGAATTATGTTCTTCTTGCGATGATGGACGAATGATCGACTTCCGAGAAGGGTTTGTGCAAGTGACCACGATGGAATGTAGTGGGCGACGCCGTTGACAAAGCAAACCCCCACAAATGTTTTCCTTGACAAAGCCTGGAATCTGTTACATATAATTCATGCTATTAATGCTGCACTCTTGCTCATTCTCACCAGTTTTCAAAGGGATTGTCCTGCTGTTGCTATTGCTGCTGCTGCTGCTGCTGCTACCATTGGTGATGCTTTGTGAATCACATTCGGTTCTCGTGTTCGCAAAGCTCATGGTTCTCCATTGATTTCGTGTGATCCTCTAAACATTGAGCAAGCAAACCCTTGGGTGAGATTTGAAAGAGACAAGAACAAGAACAAGAACAAGAAGGGGGATTTTACAAGTCAAGATTCTGAAGCAGCTCATGAGTTTGGCACAATCCTCTTCTTCTTCTTCTTCTTCTTCTTCTTGGAGATTCATAATCTCAAACACTTGACCATGAGCCAAATTCATACAAAAGACCTTGAGGTAGTAAGTAAGATAGAATTGGGTGTGATCTAAATGATAACTTTGTACACACATGCTTGTTCTCATGCAAAATCCTTGGTGAATGAATCAATGATCACCATCTAGATATCAAAATCCTTGGTGAATGAATCAATGATCACCATCTAGATATCAAAACACTTGGTGAATGAATCAATGATCACCATCTAGATATCAAAATCCTTGGTGAATGAATCAATGATCACCATCTAGATATCAAAACACTTGGTGAATGAATCAATGATCACCATCTAGATATCAAAACCCTTGGTGAATGAATCAATGATCACCATCTAGATATCATGGTTTGGTGGATTTGTAAGGTAATGATGATGACTAATGGTGCAAAGCCCACATTGGAAAAAAATGAAGTTTTTTCTAGTGAAATCACAATTGAAAATGATTACTATAAAAACATGGGTTTTGTAGTCATTTCAGTATTCAACACAATATTTTTCATTTCATGTGCATCCTTGTGTATTATGATGTAAAAGAATTTATTACATGATTGGTTCTTACCATTTGTTATTATTTTGTTAGTTAAAATTCCATTAACTAATGATGTTTCTTTTATTGGCCCATCATTGTGACTCCTCCTCCTTATATACCTAAATCTTTATGACTTTTGATGTCCCACTTTTGATTTGATGATATTTCTTTTGTTCTACAAAAGATTAAACTCCGTAGGTCAAAAATGGTCTTGGGATGGGTTACTTATGAAGATTATGTTGTCATGAAGATGCTTGTAACTCACTCCCCAAAGGAGACAATACCTTTAATGGCACCACGCGAAATGGTTGAAAAGGATTTTTTTTGCTTAGCATCAAACCTTTCATTTTTTCTGATTATTAACATGTTTTTTTTTTTCCCCTCATAAATGTCTTGATTCTATGCTCATGTGTACTCATCCACAAGGACTTCTTTTTGTGGTTTTTTTGATGTAGCCACAATGATGAGCATCTCAAAAAAAGATATGGCAACAATTAGCAATGCATTTGGATGGACACGAGACTTTTTCCAAGATATCTATCTATCTAGGTAGTACGGAGGTCAAAATCTAATGAACTTTTTAAAATTCTTTTCAAAAAATGGCAATAAAAAACCCCTTCAAAACCATCAATTTTTCATGTTTTCTTCTCTTTTTTTGGGAAAGAAAACACCAAGATGTGAAAATTCATCACACAAAAAAAAAAAACTCTAATCATCTTATCTTCCAATATTGAAAGTCAATCATGAACTCTCATCAATTGTTTGTCAATATTGATACATCATGAGAAAATTTACAATAGACAAAATTTAATGAACTTTTGGAAAGTTCATTTGTTTGTTGGCCAATTATGTGGTGTGATAGATGAATGGATAGCATGGACTTGGTAAGAAACATAAAACACTTTATGAAAATCTTGGAAATATTTATGGGACCACCCACAAACTTGTGATTGAAAGAACCACAACTTGCAATGACTTTTTTAGGAATTATTTTATTTTGCCAAAGTTTTGATCTTCCATGGGATGATGTAGAAAAAGTAGTGATCCTAGGGGGGGATTTAGCCAAATCTAACTATATGCCAGATATTAAGTACAAATCTTATATTTATCCTTCTATATTTCTACATAGCAAAAATATATATATGTAGAGAGAGACCTGGCCCAAAAATGTTTTTTTATTTCATTTCTAGTGATTTGAAACCTTCTAAAAATCACTTGATTTTTGCTTTTTAATCTCTCTTTTTGGAAATTTTTTTTGCCAATATTAACAAAAAGGCTCATCACAAGACACTACTTGTTTTTATTAAAAAATGAGTATGAAGCAAAGCATACTTAGTCTATGGGTGAATGAAATGAGCATGATAAATGAAGTGAGCTTGTAAAAGGATTTGAACTAGTAAAAGGTTTACTTGAAACAAGTGAAATTTGAAACAAGTTGAAAAGGTCACTTGAAAAGTTAACAAGATTGGAATAATAAAGAATTGAAATTGACCCTACAAAAAAAATATCTTTCTTTATTCCTCAAGAGTTTTTACATGACTTAAACAAATGCAACCAAACCAAACACAACAATTTGCCATTGTAAAAATCCACAACACTCTTGACATTTCTCATATTAGAATCAAAAGTTTGCAATATATGCAAAGTGCATAGAATGAGTTCAACCTAATTATTATCTATAAATCAAATACCCGCCTGTGATGATGCAGCTCTTGTGTCAGGCTTCTCTTCTATCAGGCTTTCTTTCTTTGTGTGGTGGTGGTAAAGAAGAAAGGAGGAAGAACAGATTGAAGACAGAGAGTGCAATTCAATCAAGGTAATGAATGAATGAATGAATCAATCAGTCATGTGATGTTTGCAATCCATTGGGTTCCTCTTTTTGTTGTTGTTGGGTGTTGGGTGTTGGTTGTTGTTGTGAACTAGTTAGTGTTTCACAAAATTGGGTTTTTCAGACAAATTTCTTGTGGTTGTGTTTCTGGAGTTCTCTGTTTTGGGTAAAGACAGAGAGAGCAAATGC
>Ga0209208_10012051_pt1 | contig 11012 bp, 7 predicted proteins | sample S1TSphfallax_3_FD_187694 | JGI IMG/M metagenome (GOLD analysis project Ga0209208, IMG submission 187694) | Host-associated microbial communities from peat moss isolated from Minnesota, USA - S1T2_Fd - Sphagnum fallax MG (SPAdes) (version 2) | ecosystem: Host-associated > Plants > Peat moss >... | reverse complement strand
CGATTGACAACACTCAATGCATCTCAATTTAGTTATATGGAGGATTTGGGAGGAAACATCATCAATATGGGCTACAACAACAACAATGTCTTCCAAGGCAATAACATCTTTCAAAGCAATTGAACTAATGTCACATTGCATTTCAAAGAAAAAATTATCTTTTGAAAAAATATGGTTGTGCTCAGATTCTTAAAATTAGATCTAATGCATTAACTCAAATCTCTATTGCAAAAGTTGTATGCATTCTTTGTTCACAACTCAAAGAAATTTCTAAAATTCCAAATGTTTTAAGATCTTATTGACAATGAAAGCAACAAATTGCTTTGGAATGTTAAAACATGGTGAATTTTCATGTTCTCTTTCACAAATAAGGTGTATGTTGAATATTGCCTTTTGATTGTCAAGATGCAGGTTGAATATGCAAAGAATGAGGTTGATTTGAAGAACTTTAATTCATTATGTCATGTTGAGTTCATTTTAAAGTTATTGGTTTGGTTTGAATGTGTGCATGTGTTGATAAAATTTGCACAAGACATGGATGTGTTTGTTTGTAACTTAATGGACAATGTCAATCTAGCCAACAAGAGTTGTTCAAACTTTATAACAATCCTTTTACTAACTATGAGGATTCAACAATTGATGATTTTAGATATCCTCTCATTTTACCTAATGACACCTTCCCCATGAGCTAATTTTCTAATTTTAATGGTGGTGATTAAAAAATGTATCTTGCATTCTCATTTGTTAAAGACAAATACTTTATCTATCAAACTAGCAATGATGGTTCTATTGAATTTAAGCATGTCATTAAATATTTTAACAATGTTGTCATCAAAGAGGCAACTTCACATCTTATTACAAAGTTTGAATGACACTTCTAAAGCATGATATTATGACAACTTTTAACATTCATTCTCAATTTTGGGCTATGAATCCACATTGTTTAAAAGATAATTTTCATTCATGTAATTGTTTGAAGGTCAATTTTTATATTGTTAAAGAAGGTGGGTGATGATGACAAAGTTGTGCCAACCTTCCTCTCTACTCACAACCTTGATTTGTAGATTTTTTTTCAAAATGATGATGGTTCATAACTTTGAGGCAATGTGCAAAGAAAATGAACTAAGTGTAGTTACTAGGCTTTGGTAGAAGATATTCAATCTACCATTTTCAACCACAAGCACTCGAAATACATTAAACTAGCTAAAATTGCCATCATCCGAATATTTGGGCTTGTTGAAAATGAATGAACTTTCAACACCGTTAGTTTCATGAAGAACAAATTACAAAATTGGTTGAACATCCACTTAGAACTTTGCACAAAATTTTATAACTAAAATTTTCCTATTTTACAAAACTTTCAAGTTATAACCAAGCCATTGTCAAATGACAAGGCAAATGCATTTTAGGGATTCCAAGCTCTTACAAGGTTGCAAGATGGCAAATTGGATAAGGTATTAGGATTATGCCATAATTTTGATTTTGTAGTTAATTTTACCAATTGGACTTTCTCTCCAGTTAAAATAATCATCTTTTTTACTTTTTTGTTGATCAAATTGTTAATTTATAAGGCAATTCCATAATCAGTGCAGTTGTTCCAAAATCTAAATATTTGTTTATGTTTGTTGGCATTTTGTTTTTAGATGATGATTTTGCAATTGATGAAAAAGAGGAGTTGGAAGCCAATTGATGCAATGAATAATAGTGAGGGCTCATGAAGATTCAAAAAGTCAAAGCAAAAAATAAAAATGGAAATAGAGGTTCAATTTCATGTCAATCTTATTTTTTTATAAATTTGTTTATTTTGCCCCACCTAGAACCCATAGGTTCTTGAATTTTTATGTTTTTGTTAGCTCTAAACCTATATGTTAATTGTGTTTACAAGATGATGGTGCAACCAAAATAAATAAAAAACATTAAGGTTTTTTTTAAATCTCTTCTTTTCATGGTATGGTTTTACTCAAACTCTTAACTATTTGTTAAGGTTCAAAGAGAAAAAAACCATTTTTTTTTAAGCTTTAATTTTTAATTTTATTTTAAACTCTAATGTATAAACTTGTTTTCTAATTGGTTTTTGGATGCAAGTAGGGCTTGACCTACAATGGGCACACCCCTTTGGGGGTTGGGGTTCAAATCCCCTTCAACCAATTTAAGATTTAATTCTTCCTCATTCAAGTATAGTTCTTATGATTATTATTAAATGGATTCCTTCCATCCATATTCAAGTGTAAAGTTTGTTTTCTATTTGTAAACTTATAACTTTTGACTTGTACTTTATAAGTGGTCACTAATCAAACATACTAGGGTTGCATATTCGCTTGTATTAGCCTTTAGTTGGTGTTGTAGATAGCCAAATGTACTTTCGTTGCAATAACCTTGCAACTAAATGCACTCCCTTGCCAACTCACATGTCGTCAATGTTTTTGATATCACTTGTTATGATTGTAACCAAACTATAAAATGGCAAGTGACAATTCATCAACATAGCCATTCTTAAAAATAAAAAATTCACTGAGACAATTCTAGCTCAAAATAAAATAAAATAGCCAACTATGCTAAATCAACTTTGAGTTGTGACCACATTTTGAACTTGAAAAAAAATGACTGGTTCTAGCATAGTAAGTTACTTGTCCATGTTATTTTTCAATTTTGGAGTGTAGCAAAAGTGGCCAGCCTCCCAGGCAGGTTTCAACTTAATTAGCCATCATTTTGTACACGACCATTAAGAGTGTAACAACTACATAAGACAGACCCATAGGAACAATCTTCCCAAAAAAATAAAAATGGCAACTTGGTTTTGAAAAAAACAAGAATTTTTCACCAAAAATTTGAATCATAGTTTGCCTATTGGCGATTTCTTTCCTTTTGAAGAACTAGATTCCCATGGACCAGAGACAGTTCTATTTATTTATTTTTCAGAGGCTTTCGTGAAACAGCACCTACCAGTGGGCACAATGAAGGATGAATGGTTAGTGATAAGTAAATAGTTCTTGGTTGGGTTTCAGTTCCCTAGCTAACCATGGTGGTTAGCTTAGTTGAGTTTTCTTTTCTACCTACCTACTTACCTAACAACCCACAAGCAGGTTTTGAGTAGGTAGTAAAAAAACTGCACTTTTCTATGTATAAACCATCTAGATACTTATTTTCTTGCCTATGGATTCTAATTTGTCTATGACAAGACTAGAAGCACTTGACCTCTTCCCAGTACCTTGCAAAGCCTAATCATCCTCCACATGTGCAAGGTAACCTCCAGGCTGCTGGCAGATTCAAATTATGTCAGTCTTTTTATTGAATTGTTTTTGTGAATTTTTCCCCTGATCTGACGCTTTCCTCCTTGCGTTTTCGAATTTTCCTGATCCGTCCCATCAAAAAATCTTTCTATGAGAACATGGGAACCTAGAAATATAAAGAGATCTCCCCCCCCCCACCGCATAACTCCCTGGGGATCTTCTGGCTGGGGGAGTTCCCCCAAAATACAAAGAGAAATAAAAAGAGAGGTTTTTTTTTTGCGTGTTAGGAAAGGGCAGGTTACATCAGGGGAAGTACTGTTGATGGGCATGTCAACTCAGGCTATCATTTATTATGCTTTAAGAAACAGTGTGAACTGCTCAATGGTAGGCAGTACTGGCAGACCCGCACGTATTCCGCTAGTACGAGAGTTACAGAAATCTCCACCCTTGGTTCACAGGTGTAATGCCCCTACTGCCAGGAAATTACCATACACTTAAAGCATAACTTCCAACAAAAGGAGGGAACCCTTCTCTCCGTTTTCACATTGACAAGTGGGGCCTGTGCCGTTGGCCCAAATGTTCTCAACGATTTTTCCTTCCAAAACCTGGTTTTTTGGGAATTTATTTGAATTTTCAGTGGCAGAAATCACTTTTTAAAAATCAATTATCTCCCACATTCTGAATCCAAATCTTTACCAAATAAATTCCATGCTCATCAAGATATTTCCAACAACACCAAAGGCACCTTCCAATTCCTCCAGAATTTTCACCTACTATTTGAAGAAATTCAATTCTCAGTGAAGAAATCATTCAATATTCAAGAAATTTTGCACTGCAAGTCCAAACACCATAAAACCAATGTTTGAGTACTTGGGTTGCAGATTTGCACAACACAACTGAGAATTCCATTCAAGACATGTCTGCACTTGTGATTGCTGATTTCGCAAAACTCCCACATATTTTCTGACCAAATGCAACCTGTGGAGTCTATATAAAATTGTGGAGCTTGTTCCACAATGTGAAACTAAACTGTACTTGATTAAAAGGGAGGTTTGGATTGATGCACAGTTATTCAATATTTATTTGCATGAAAACCTAAGACCATCCAAAGTAATTCAGTTGTTGTATCTCATCTTCATCGGTGAATATGTGAAGAACCTTGTGAGTGGTTTGTATGGAAATGAAAAGACAACCATGACACAGAAAAATAAACCTGGATGTCAAAATCTTCTGCAAAATACTCAATGACTTTTACTCATTTTTTGCACCGGTTGAGTTTGAATGTTTCCGAGATGTACAAGATTGGCTTGTTATTGTCAGTGCATATGTATAACTAATGTATCTATGAAAAAGGTGGGCTTCACAAGCCACTTTCCTACCATCATCTTCGAGGGGACACTCGTTATTTGCCAACATGGCAAACAACAGCAAAACTATGTGAGGCAAAGGCCGAACGGTCCACAAAACTATCCACAAAACCCTAAGCTTTGAAAGCCAACAGCACTCAATAATGCCGGCCAATTGCCAGCTATGGGGATGCGATGTTGCTTCCATGTGTGATTTTTTGTTCTCTGATTCCCTCAAAATTTTGCTCACAGGGGAAAAATTAGCTCACAAATTTGCTGGTAACAACCTAAGTTGGTGGAAACAACCTATGAAGACCAAAGGGAAGACTGTAGAACTCGACATTTCGGGGATCCGTATTGAAAGCCCTGAACCTGTTGGTCCAAGCCATACCTCTGTCTTTCTTGGTGACATGCCTCGTAAGGGTATGGTCCAGAAAAGATGCCACAACAATTGTGATAATGACTGGAGAACCAAAAAATATATTGAGAATATTGTTGAACTGCACACCCATCACCCCAAAGAAGTAATATAAGTTCACTGATTGCAAGGAAACAAATGAACACAACAGATTGCTGGAGCAAATTAAATATAGAGTGTTTGAGGTTTACCCAACGTCCATGAGTGTGGACAGGGCCATGATAAGACCGCAAGGTGAACTCTGAGAAATACTGAGGAACTGACAACCCAAGGAATATTGAGATCCCAACAACAAAGATGTTGCGTGTCATATTCATGTTCGTGAATTGCAGAACAGAGAGTCCAGTTCCCACTGTTTCAAAACCCAACAAACCAAAGATCAGTTGTTCCCATCCTTACATGGACTGAAATGTACAGAGCTTCGCAAAATAAGGATCCTATGAAATACAACGTTGGTCATCATGATTGAGAGATACTCACCAACCATTCCAAAAGTAATACAGAGAATAGCAGCTACAATGGGCTGTGGGATGGCTGCAAGAATTCCACCAAATTTTCCTGCACAGAAGAAATGATGTCACAATCAATAATTTCATTACTAGGTAATATATCAGTATTTCCTTCTGGAAAAAAAATCAGTATTTCCAACAGTGCTTGCCAGAGGCACTCACCAAAAATAGAGAAGAAGATCATGAAAACAGCAGAAATCTGGATTACCCTCCGACTTCCAACACGTGTTAGTCCAATCAGCCCTACATTTTCCCTGCAAAATCAGGAAATATAAAAAATCAAACTCAAGACAAATCCAGTATTCATAGCTGCCAAGCTAAGGAACAAATTTTATTTTTCCTGCCCTGAGAAGAAGGTACAAACACTTACGGGGCAACAGTTGCACCAGTGAAGGTACCGAAGAATCCATCCAACAGGACACCAATTCCCTGCCAGCCAATTCCCCTACTCATGACATAAGGAGGTGGAGGCGTTGCTCCTGCCAGTCGAGACACAGCATAGAATCCACCAATTGACTGTAAAAGGCAATTCAATAATTAGTAAGGAACACAAATACAAAGAACACATTCTACCAGTAGTACACAATGAAGACTTGTGTACATTGAAAAAAGAAGAATACCTCAACAAGAGCAGCGAAGGCTGCTGTCATAACTCCAAAGACATCTCCAGCATCAAAAGTTGGAGAACCCCACTGCAGAGGATATGAAATTCTGACCCTGGACAAGACCATATACAAGATTGAAAGTTTAGATTCAAAACCTTTGTTCAAGTAGAATAAACCTCCTACAAAACCTACAACTGGTCTTCCTTCAAGACACAACCCAAACCCCTAATTCTACCTAAAGACCTGAAACAATTAAATGTAAAGATGGAATGAAATTACCAGGGAGCTTGTGAAACAAGACCACTCCGATCAGTGCGGCAGTGCATTTGTCCAAGCGCACTTGCATGGTCATAGGCTCCAGCTACTGTTAAAATTGTCGCATACACCCAAACAATGACCACTCCAAAGAGAATAGGAAACAGCTCGAAGAAGTGAATATGGCGTAAATGAAAGTGCTTGAAATACTGATGATGATCACACAACAATTGAAAAGCATTTGTCAGAAATTGCAGGGCTCAAAAATAGTCTGCAGACAGCACCATTAAATCATACTATCCAAAACAGCAAGTTCCAAAATGATCAACTAAGCAATCATTAACATTTTACCTGTGAGAAGAGCAATATAAACAGAAGAGCTGGAATGCCAATTTCAACACATTTCCCAACCTGCCATACAAGACCAAAGGCTCTGTTCGATATAAACATATACACTTCTAAAGCATGTGGTATATAAAATATGAGGAAGTGAAAAGAAAGATTGCTGTGCAATGTAAGGATGCAAAAAGAAAGATTGCCGTGCAATGTGAGGAAGTGAGAAAATTGCATCACTGTAGTAGACCTGAAGAATGATCAGAAGGACACTCACTATCAGTACAACCTAACATGAAAACTACAATAATAACAGAATTGAGTCTTGTGGAGGGTGAGAAAGAAGATGGCATACCCCTGGAAATCCATATTCGAGGAGACCCAAGCCCACTATAGTTGTGACAGGAGCTATAACAATGGGACTTATATACCTGCAACCACCAGTTGTGCAGGTTTAGGTGGTAATTATGAGATGACTGTGAAACAGACTGCAACTCAGATCCGAATTTGTGTATTTCTTCAACTGCGTGTTTCAAACAGATTTTAGGCATGAATGATGATGATGACCTAGCCAGTGAGCTTGATCAATCCGGTCTAGGACAAAAACCTTAATGCAAGTAAGCAAGCAAGCTGCTTTCATTACCTGGCAGCTATGCCCCATAGGCCACTGAATCCAAGTATGATGTTGAGCACTGAGCCTGCGATGAAGGCTCCTTGTGTAGCTCTCATTGCGTGTCGAAATCTCTGCAAAGAGAAAGGAGAAAAAAAATCCTCGTTCGTTAATAATGTTTCAAAGGCACGGAGACAGAGAGACAGAGAGAGACCGCAGATGTACAAGTGGAACGGAGAATTCCTCAAGTCAGAGGTTCCGGGATCTGGTACCTCATGAGGGTCAGGAATGTCGATGATACGAGGAGCATTGACGATGGAAAGCGTGATCGGCAGAAAATAGAAGGAGTTTCCCATAACTACCGGCAATCTTGAACCCAGTACAGTCTGCAACAAAGTATTGATCCCAGAAACAAAAAGCGCGCTCTGCACAACTCGTGCTAAATCACTCTGCAACAAACAAGACAGACAGAGAAAACACAACAAAAACAACAAACAATCTTACTACAGTGTCCGCACAAAACAGACCACAACAAAGCAGTAGCAAAGAAGAGCTCCTTGACGCGCATTTCATGGAAAAGAAAGTACAAAAACAAGATCAAGACCTTCCTAAACCTTTCTTTTCTATGTCTGTCTGTGAATGTTTCTCCAGAAGAACATACCGAGTGTCCATTAATATTAAGAATGACAAGAGATGGAATCAGCACTGTCGTGCCAAGCATGGTGAAGTAGTGCTGGAAACCTAAGATGATTGCTTCTCCTGCACACAAGAACCGGCAACTTCTTCCAAATCAGAACCAGGAAAATACAAACAAACAACATCAACAGCTCATCATCTCTTCACCAAACCAGCTCTGAACACAAGAAAAAGCCGTGCTACTTCTTTTCCAAGCTGCCACCACCAATAAAGCACCATCTTCGCAACATAAACAAAGCAAAACCAGACAAAGCAACCAAACGCAAATCTGCCAAGAACGAATATCGCGACTTCTTTACCCCATCGAGGATTGTCATTGATACAATAAGCGAGATTAGGAAGCTGCTCCAACGCATGGTGATGCAAATCCTCAGACTTCGCCATCTTCGGAGGAACTAAGATAGGCGGATCCGCCATTACTCCCAACAACAACAACAACAATAACACACACAAAAAAAAACTCTTAATACTAACAATAGAACTCTCTGTGTGGCTCTCTCTGTGTCTCGTCCGAATACAAACTTGCAACGAGCTCGACACTCTCGTCGTCAAAAGCGCAACACAAAATGCAAACTGCGTGAGCTCCAAGAGAAGCAAGCGACGAGAAAGGAACGTGTACAAAAAGACGCACACACAGTGCACTGCAAATAGGGAGAAGAGAGAGAGAGAGAGAGAGAGAGAGAAGGAACGAAAAATTAAAGAATTTGGAAATTGTCTTCCGCACACTAGGTACGCACCGAGCACGCCCCGCCCCCCTCCCGCCCCAAACTCTCTCTCTCCCCAAAAAAACAAGAAAACAAGGAAAAAAATTACAGCCTCTCAGGGGCCCTCGAAAACAGTGTGCGCAAATTTGAACTTAAACGGTCATCTTCTGCCACCTGAAATAGTAACAGTAGGAGGGGAGTCAGGACCCGCTAGGACGGTTTGGGATTGGGATAGTTTAATAATCGGGGGTGGGCTCGCTGCAAAGACTCTAGCGTGACGGCTTCTGATTGGTCCATGGAGAGTACCAAGTGTATTTTGTTTCTGCTTTGGGGGGGTGAAGAGGGAGAAGGGTTTTCTTAAGGGACGTCCTATAGGATGAAATGAAATGGAGGTGGTTATTTTTAATTTAATTTTTTACTCCTGTTTATATTTTTATGTATTTGGGATTAAGTTAAATAAACTAAACTAAATAAACTAAATATATGAATTTGGGATTTAGTAAGGTTTGTGAATGATATGAGGACAAGTCCACTTTTATAACTTTACTTTAGTACTTTTACTCTAAAGTTAGAATTTGGGGGGGGTTTTGGGGGTTTTTTCCATACCTAGGTTGGGCACTTGAAGCAAGAAAGATTTTGTCATCACCATACCTATGTACTAAAGGACAACAATTTTGACTTTTATTATTCATTGGAAACAAAAAAACAGATTTGGGCACCGTGTGGCATATTGTGTAGACCGAGCATGCCCTTCACTCATTTAAAAATGTTTGGGAGTGGTTGTAGTTTCTTAACACTCCTGACTGACTGACTGACTATCGTCTATCAAGCAAAGTAAAGAGTAGGCACAAAATACACCCAAAATATGTGTGTGTGTGTGTGTGTGTGTGTGAGAGTGTACAATTGTCCAAACTTCAATTTGCTTCTGGTTCATTTGCAACAACAAAATATGGTGTCAAGAATAGTTTGATAGATATTGAACTGTAGAGACTTCGTCAAATAACACTAGGCTTTTCTATTCTTTAGATTGGGTCCCTAGCTGGCAGGTTAAAACGACCACCGCAACAACAACAACAACAACGGTATTAATTAAATGAGACGTGGTCCACACAAATGAGCATGGTTCACATGGTTCACAATGAGTCTCGAGGCCACTAAGTGTAGTTAAAAGATTAGGCCGTTTCTCTTTTGTAGTGTAGTAGTTGCAGCACTTTGTACAAGGCAAGAATCTGACTGTATGTCCTTATGGGGTTGGTTCTAAATGGACCTCCCAAAAGACCCCCTTGTGCTTTACCCCAAATGTAGTACTTCGTGAGGACGAATTGAGGATGATATTCCAGTTGTCCATTTAAAAAACAACCTCTTAGAATTTTTCTAGTGTAACTAGAGCGTATGCTATAGTGCATATAGTGCACAATTATTCCTATTTCTCACAATGAGTTGTGAGAGGTTGTTTTATTTTCTTGGTGGAGCTTTTTTTTTTTTTTTAAAACACGTAAAGGCCCCCCAATTTGAAGGTTGCATCAATTTTTATGATGCATAAAGCTCAAGGCTCTAGAGAATTACTGAAATTGGAAGGGCTTGTGCTCAGCTCTTGCCTCACACACCCTTATTTCAATAATGCCCTCACTTTCAGGCTTTACCCTAGTCATGATTTGAAGTTTTGAGGCTCGTCATTGGCTTAGGCCATGCAACTTCAAATGAAGAAGGAACAACCTGAACCTAATGTTAAATAAAATATAACAAGTGAACGTGACTAGGGGGATTTTGCACACAACCCATACATTAGATACTCCTGCGTGGATTTTTGTTCATACTTTCAATGATGTGGCATACTGAACAATTCTTGTTGCAGCTCTATAAACACTTAAAGTATTAGAGGATGGGCTATGGACAACCCATTTGAATCGGCTAACCACAACCCAGATTCCCTGTTGTTAAAAGTTGGCGTCTAACATTACGAATTGAATTGGACTCTGCTGCTGAATCAAGTGCTGCTTCTCCCCCCTTTGAATAAGGCAGCTAAGGCAGCTGGGGAGAACTGATTAGTCTTGGGACGGTCTTTGATAGTAATACTTAACCCAATACAAAAAAAAATTCAGCAACTTCGAGAAATGTTGGAGTTGTTGGCTTTAGAACAAAAAGTTCGACTAGTGGAAAGCATGGTGAGCTCTTGTCTGGAAAAAAAACTCATCAGAGACAGTAGTACTTGATGATTCTCAGGAGTCAGGAGCTTGCAATGTGTGGTTGGATTTGGCAAATCTTCCAGATCACCTGACCCAGCACCCACCAGTGCACGATCCATT
>Ga0209208_10012050_pt1 | contig 11013 bp, 7 predicted proteins | sample S1TSphfallax_3_FD_187694 | JGI IMG/M metagenome (GOLD analysis project Ga0209208, IMG submission 187694) | Host-associated microbial communities from peat moss isolated from Minnesota, USA - S1T2_Fd - Sphagnum fallax MG (SPAdes) (version 2) | ecosystem: Host-associated > Plants > Peat moss >... | reverse complement strand
AATGTAGGATGAGCAAAGGAGATTCTATCTCTAGTTTTGTTGGAGACATTAAACTCATTGTCAATTAGCTATGTGCTCTTGGTAATATTGCATTTGATGAAAGTGCAGTTATGGTTAAAATCCTGACAAACCTACCGGATTGTTATCATCATCTTGCTACAACATGGGATAGTGTAATTCAAGATGACTACAAGGTAAAATCACAGTCAAAGGAGCCACCCAAGTGAGTGGATACTCTTTAAAATTACATTTTTGTATGTTTGAAATATCACAAGGGAAGCATAATAGTTTGGATTGTCGTAAATGTTTTTAGAATATTTTCCATTAATTGTAAAGTTTACATGTTAAAAACTTAACATAAATAAAAAGTGTTTTTGCATGTTCAAAGCACTCAAACCTCGATAGTGGACAATCCTTGTTTTTTTCAAACATCCTTTTTTTTTACCAAATGTGCACCATTCCCTTTGAAGATTAAACAATATTTCAACATTGATGATTAAAAGGGAAAAATGACTTAAATTGATGAATTACTTTTTTATAACCCATTTGAGCACATTTGGTTCAAAAGTGGTTTGACTTTGAAAATTATGGATTCCGGAATTGTGGTTTTAACAAAAGTTGTTCATATATATGTGATAGAGGGCATGAATGCATAATATACATGATATAAAATCAATTTGTAATCAAATTATATTTATATCTAAAATGCAGTGTTAAATGGGGTATACAAAATATTAAATTATAAATTATAAACCAATGCAAAAATGACATGTGTCATGTGTAGTCCTTGAAAAAGGATTTTTACCTCGGCACCCTTGGCTCCTTTGACCATGATTACACTCGTATGGAAGTTGATCTAACATTAAATTAGATGAACAAATAGATATAGTCAAACATGATGTTGTTTCATGCCCATATGAATGTGGAAATGCTCACAAATGGTATTGATGTATAAACTTATTAATATGGTAGATCATACAATGCACTCCGCCTCTTCACACCATGTTCTTTCAACACATCCCCAATGCCACCATCTTTGTTGCCTAAGTTCAGCCAAGCTTGGTATTGCATAGCTTGTTGTAATTCCTCATCTATAATGACATTATGAGGTTTAAGGTGTGTTTTTAGCTAATTGCCCATTTAAGTGGTCTTTCATCCTTGTTGATTTGTATCATGGGTGCCCATTAAACAACCATCTTCAAGTCTATGAGTAGGTTTGTTTCCTTAATTCCACAAAATGTTCATTATTAAACTCAAGCTTGCATATTGGACATGCAACATAACCTTGGTGTGCTAGCCCAAGAACTATACCATATTTCAAGAATTCTTGTATGTGAAAGCACACAAAGGGTGAACCACTTTTGTTCAAAAAAGGTGATGTATAACAAATATTATAAATCATAGCAAACTAAATCCTTGATGGCATCTTTTGGTTATCTTAAACACAAATAAAAAACTTTAAAATTTGCACAACAACATTTTTGAACTCAAAGTTCATTTTGATCCAATGGTCAAATGAAGAGGATTGAATAAAATCAATTTACATAGAGTATATAATTTGTAGTTTTTCAGTGGCCATAAGACCGAACATGTTAATGATTCATGAAACATTACAAAAAAAAAGAAAATTAAAAAAGTAATGCAATGCCCATCTATAAAATCTCCTCCTCTTTGATATGGTAGTGGTTTTTTCCTAAAAATAAGATATTATGCATTCATTACTAAACAAATGCAAAAAACACACTTTTTGAATAAAATTTCATCCAAAAGCTTTAAATTTCTAAATTATCTTAGATTTAATTGATGTATATCAATATCATATAGCATAAAAAAGTTCACCCAAGAATTCCATCCACAACCCTAGTTTTGAAGTATATATTGAAAATTTCAAACTTTGTGATGAATATTATTTTGTCACAAATATATTCCATATGTTCAAATTTTTCAATGTTTGTTGAATTTTTCAAAATAATTGATTAAATGAAGTGTAAAACTAATCAAATATACTTAAAACAAGCAAAAATAATCCAAAATATGATGTCCATACATTACCAAAAAAGTTAATTATAGAAATATTATACATGTGACTACAATTTTAGAGGGGGGTTGTGTGTTTTCACCCTATGGTCCAAAGCAAGGCACCTCTCAATGTAAAAGACCTAGAGCCCAAAGGTTTGACCGCATCATATGCAAGAACTCCATTCCATAATTGTTGAAGCTCTTCAACCAAAGTTACAAATAAACATCAATTTTTTTTATGTGACTCTGGAATCAACAATGCCAACATAATAAAAATCTTTTGGTTGTTAGCCAAAGGGGTATATTGTAATTCAACATCACAAGCCATGTGGACCAAGTTGAACGAATGAGCTTGAATGGGTTGGCACCATCAGCAGAAAGAGCTAGATGCACATTCTTTGGGTCTACTACAAAAGTAGGGTACTTTCCATGAACATGTTTCCATGCCTTGGAATCACAAGGAAATTTTACAAGACCATCCAGGCTACTATTTTTGGAATGCCACAACATAAGCTCTAACATGGCGAGTGTTTTAAACATACTCTGAAGTTAATGAACAATTGGAAAATGTTTAAACACTTTCATGTAGGCAAGACCTTGTTTTCCTCATATTTATAATGAGGACCATTACACTTTGGACATCAGTTAGAATCTTTATATAGTCCCTTTGAAACAACACACACCTTTTAACACATGCATGAATTTCTTGTAGTCTAATCCCAATTTTTGAATCAATGTTTTTGATGCATAATAACTATTTGGCAAGCAATTAGGTTCTAACAATAAATGTAATTGGAGGAGGGTAAAAAACTCATCTACAAATTTATTTCTAATTCCATGTATAGTGCATAGATTCATAATAATTTTTTGTTGCCAATTTTGTACATTTGGAGCCAACATATAGCTCCTAGATTGCATTTTCCAATGCCACAAGGTCAAAACTTGCCTCTTGGGATTCAAATTCAAATGATCTTTCCCCTAAAGGTTCATGATCTCCCTCAAACATGGGTGGTACATCACCTTCATTATTATGTCCTCCTTCATTAAATTCCTCATGTAGTCCATTAGCAACTTGCACAACCTCTTCAACAATTTCAGCTATTTTTTTAATAGTGCCATTGGATCATCTGCTTGTTGGAAAACCTTTTTTACCATGCCACAAATATCCACCTAGGAATCAAGTCCATGGTTTTGTCATATGTTAGGTATTCTAAAATCTTCCCATTCTTCATCTATAGAATCATTAGTGCTTAAACCTTTCCAAACTCTAAAAGAAAGTTCCTTGCCATTATGTATGAAATGTTCCCTGACATATGTTAAAATAAACAAATTTCGTCCCTTGCATTTAATACAAGGGCAATGGATTCTCTTCAATTTGTATACCCTAACCCTTTCTTCTTCCTTGACTCATAATTACCTATTGTCTCTATGTTGTTGTCTTGTTTCATGCCAAAACGAGAGCCTAATAGTTGGGAACACGATCAGTTGCCTAACAATAAATATAGATGGAGGCTTATACATCAATCAATTAAACACTACGCCCAACCAGTGGAATATTACTCCTGATGTACATCCTTTAGAAGATCTACACATAGATAATTGAAGCTAATCGGGCCTTAGTGTATGTCTAACAAACTTTGCCATGGATATGGGTCTATATTTTGGAACTTGGGGATCTTTGGTTCTTCATGGATAAGGTTCATGGCTTGATAAGCTAGCTATAAAACCTCCCAATTAAAAAATTATTATCATCAACGACTTGATGATTTGAATGGTCATAAGATGTTCCTTGAGTTAAAGAAAGGTCAAAAAATGGGCAATCAAATAGTTGAATATAACACTAGTTTTGGTTTAATTAGAATCCTACAAAAGCACAAAAGACAATGGGTGGCCATGGCACAACCTGAATGTAACACTAGACATTGGTTTTAGTTTTGAATCCTATAATGACACAAAGAGAAAATAACTTATTTTCAAGAACCTGCATTGAAAAATTTCTAAAATTCCTATTAATTCTATGTAGCCAACAAAAAAAAAAAAAAGGAGTAAGTATATGCAACCCACTAAAATAACTAAGACTTGATGATATGGATGGTCATGATCAATGGATGTTCCATGGGTTGATAGAAAGGTCAACAAGTTGCCATCGTAGTTGAATATAACACCAACCATTGGAGGACGGTTTTGAAATTTGCAAAGACACACAAATAAAAGAAAAAGGTAGTTCAATTTCAGGAACATGCTTTTAAAATTCTTGAGACTCCTACTACTTTTATGTAGCCAATATAAAAAGAAAAAGAGGGAGTCAATACATGCAACCCATTAAAATGGCTAAAACATGATGATGGTCATAGGATGCACCATGGGTTGAAAAAGAGGTCAAAAGTGGCTAAGGCATTAACACCCAAAGATTGGTTTTGGTTATGAATCCTACAAATACACAAAAGGCAAGAAGAAAATAGTTGAGTTTCATGAACCTACATTTGAAATTTCTGAGACTTGTATTGCTTCTATGTACTATGCATAAATATTTACCATGCATAAAAGGAAGGCAAAGGACTATGTATGCAACCTATTGAAATAGCTAAAATTCCCTTTATGTTGGACTCTTAGAAACAACTCAATCCAAAAGTAACTAAGTTTGAACAAAAGACAAGGCCATAAAAAATTCTAATGCATCAATATTAATGCAGGTGGCAAAGATATTTAATACATTGAAGGTCCTATCAAGAGACATGAACTTTCTATGTTTGAGAAGGGTGATGAAGTTGTCAAAGATGTCTAGACTAGTTTTATCATGAAGGACATAATATGTTTCAAGTGAACTACCAAAGCATGTTATTGATGATTCTCATGTAAAGACTATTGAAACTACTTTAATGGTTAAATATTTCCTTGTTTTTAATGACCAAAAATTACCATTGACAAACCCATAAAATGCATAGCAAAACTTGGCACCGCCTTTACATCTTGCTCTTCTAACTACTCCATCATTCCCAAAGCCATGACAATTAATGTTTTAGCCCATGTAAAAAGATATCCAGGAAGATAAAATATAAGGAATTGAAAAAAGTAGGTGAAAAGGCATGCAAGTAAGAGGACAACTTGCATGTGTGCAGAAAAGCAATCAAAAGGGAGGGGAAAACAACAACTTACCATAAATTTTTCAATCTTTGACAAGACCATGCAACAATTATATATTTTACAATGGTTTCAACTTGCCCATTATGTTGGGTAAAGTGCAAGCCAAGTTTGGTGATCCACCCAACATAATGGGCAAGTTGAAACCATTCCATGACATTAACATCTAGGTGGCATATTCAACAAATCTCTTGAAAATTCATGTTGATAAGAAATTTTGGTCACTATTAATCACATATGATCATCATTAGAAGATTATGTCCAATAATGTGGTAAAAAAAATAACATAATTTTTCGCCCCATACCTTGATATGAACTAAATTTAGTAAGATACAACATGTACCAAGGCCGAACAAACAAACTAGAAAGCATGTACATGAAATAAATTCATGGATCTAGCTTTGGCAAAAATAATACCATGATCACTTGAATAGCAATATGAGTTTCTACTTCCCATATGAAAGACTCTACAATATCTCCCCCCCCCCGTCGCCCCCCACATAAGATAAAAAATTAATGATTTTTAGTACAACCCAAGCTTGGTGAATAACTATATGTTTTTAGATGATTTTAGGTAATCATATGCAATAATTCATGGGAGAAAGGCATAATTCGACTTGAGTTAAAACACTTCATGAAATTAAAAAATTGTAACAATTCTAGCATAACATGGATAACATTGTGAACCAACCATGCACTATATTTTTTTACATGATAGCTTTAGTAGAAGAGGACTTACATGGGCACAAAAACACACTCTTTTGCACTTTCTAGAATGTTCTTCCACAATAGATCTTAACCAATGACAATAACACAAACAATCATCTCAATTAAATTAATTGACCTCTACTTGTTTTGCTAGTTTTTTCCATGTGCCATCTACAAAAGTTAATAGAAAGAACCTAGCATATTGAGAGTGATTCAAAAATGAATGCCCTTGACTAGTGCATTAAAAAAATTGAAAAAAAAATCCAGAAACATCCCACTCCAAAAATAGTGATCTTAGTTATGTCCTTGAAATAACAAGAACCACACTTCTAGTTAAGGCAATAAGCCACTGGAAAGTATGGATAATACGTGCTAACTTCATGTTTTCTTTATTGTTTAGTCTTTTTATGTTCAAGCATACTCTTGGGAGCCTAAAGACTAGGTCATGGTTTGTTTGAATGTTTGGAAAATATTATCCCACACAACTTTCTATGTGATTTTTCAAACAAAATACCATATAATGCAATGCTAGGTGGTTTTTAATGAAAACTTGAAATTGCAATAATGTAATATGCTACAAAAAAATCACTAAAATATTGAAACATATCCATTATTATGAATATAAGTATTTTGGTAGTATTGCAAAAACACCAATTTTGTGTTTCGCAAAATAAATACCTCATACATGTATGGAAATGTTATGTTTATAATTATTTTCTTGAAAAAAAATTGGTGTATTTTCATCAATATCCACTAGATGCATCCTTTCACTATTTTGTAGGCCCATCCATTAATAATGATTATGCAAACTTGTGTATTTTGATCCTTTTGAAATTGTAGAAAATTGTCCACATAAGAAAATACCTTATTTCATTAAGAAATGACATGAAACTAATTTGAAGGTGTTAACAAGGAATATACTAGTTCCACCTATATTTTTATGTTTGAAAATTAATCCTCTTAAAGTTATAATCATATGGTTTATAAAAAGGTCCAACTTTTTTTTAATGCCCATAAAAATGATTTATTTTCATAAAATACCAATAAGTTTCATATATTTGAACCCAAACTGGGTACACCAATGTCACATGTCATATAGTTTGAATGTTTAAAGATCTTGACACATAAAAAATTGTGTAATTCATATGTTTAAGTGGGAAGGTTAGTGGAAATGTGTAAATATTTTTTGACGTTTGAAAATACTAAAGACTGTGAATACATATAAAAAATTGGACACTCAAACAAAATGTGACCCTACTACATGAGGGGATGGAGAATATGGATATTACACAACTTGTAGAAGATTGTGACCACAACAATGTGCATGGGTTTATTCACAATTAGGGTATTAAAAAGGAGTGTTTAATTGAAAAATGATTATAGACAACTTTGGATTTTTGTTTATCTTACATTATTATAATTATAATGGATTGTTGTATGTCCATAAATTAAATGATGTCTTTTTTAAGTAAAAAATATATTTAAAAATAATTTGGGTACTATGTAAATGTCATTTTGAGTCCTACATAAACTAATTTAATAATTAAGTGTTTAAAGTAAATGTTTTTTAAAAGGAATCAAAAGGAATGCATAAAATCAAACAATTGATTTCAAACTTTTTGTATAACAAAAACATGTCTCTTTTTATGAAAGTACATGTTCATTGGATGAACTTGATGAAAAAACAAATCAAACAAAAAAATTTAAGTCTTGAAATTCTAAAAGAAAGGGCTACAAGGCAAAGGACTCATTTTTTAAACCATTTGATAAAAAAATTATGTTCAATGGGTTCAAAATGTTTAGCATTAGATGTAGGTCACATGTTTACGAAATAATCTTGTCAAAAAATATGTTTGGTTGTCCATTGAAACTCATTTTCACAATTACATTAAAACATAACATCCATAATTAAGACATATTGTGATTACTGTCCAAACCTAGTGAAATGACCAAGTCATATGTGATTTTAGTCATGATTATAAAACTTTTAGTCTTGTATGAATATGATATTATGACTACATGACTAATAATCATGAAAAGTAACTTGGTTAAGTAGGTACATGGGTGGGTTAAGCAAGCTAGACTAAATAAATAGGCTAAGTAAAAATGTTAAAAAAATAAAATAGACCTTAAGTAGGCCTAGATAGAGATATTGGGTCCTAAGTAACCCCTAAATATAGGTTTAGGTGGATTTAAAGTTTTCTTAATAAGTAGCCTTCAAATAGGCCTAGGAATATATTTTAACATGAATTAATTTAAACCTACTTTAATTTAATTTAATTTAGTCCAATCCCAATTAGCCTAATTTATTTTAAATAAATTTATTTATTCTAATTAATCTTATTTTAACTTAATGTACAATACTTTAACATATGTAACTTAATTTGATTTTATTTAGCCAAGTAGTACCAACTTTAACAACCTTTAGATCTCACCAAATTCAAACAAATTTAGATTAATTAGGTCAATGTAACCTAGTTTTGGCCCTAGTTCAACCAAAATACTTTTTAAAACCTCATTTAACAAATTTAAACCAAGTTTCGCCAAATTTACTCAAATATAACCAAGTTTGACTAGGTAATTTGATTTCACCAGTTTTAACCAAATTTAACTTAAGTATTCACGTTTAGCCAAATAGATAACCAATTTTAACAAAAAAATTTAGGTTCAGCCAAATTTATTCAGTTTTAGCAATAATTAATCAAATTTAATTTAAGAGATTCTATGTTTAGCCAAATTTAGCCAAAATCATTTAATTTAGTTAAATTTATATTCATTTAACCAAGTTTTAAAAAGTCTCACCCAAGTTTATCAAAATGTAAGAAAAATTATCCTTGTTTAACCAAAATAACATAGTTTAACAAATTAATGTTACTTTAACCAAATTTAACAAAGTCTTACTAGATTTATCCATGGGTTAAGGCTCCATAAATTTACAACATATTAAATTTATTAAATGAACTTTTTTAAAAATCTGATTAAATAGAATTTACACAATTTAAAATTATAACTTTATTACAGATTTTTTATATATTATGTATATATATTTAAAATATTTCAATAAATAATTATATACATATAACACTTCATACGTATGTATGTAAATGATATTAAATGCATAGATTTTAATAAATATAAAATGATAAAAATTTGAACAAATGAAAAAAAGTATCTATAACTATAATGTTATATTAAGTGGTTGGATTATAATAGATATGATATAATTAATTCGTAAATTATTTTTTTCTAAATATAAATTACACTATATTATATTATAATCATCACAAATTTTTTTAAGTAATTAATTATATGCTAACAATAAATACATAATTGAAATTATATATATATATATATATAATATGTACATAATATAGTGTATGCATAATAATATACACATACATATATGTGTACATAAATAAATTATGTGTAAAATTATGTTATATGTATATAGTATGGTACATAATTTTTACACATATATTTATATTATTTAGATTATATTATATTCATGTTTCAGAATTAAAAATAGATTTATAATATTCTAGGTTTTATGTTTAAATTATAAATGTATTTATTAAAGTTCATCATGTATTGAAACATAAAATATATGTTAAAATTTTTGAAATTCAAAAGTGAATTTCTATGTTCAAAATTCATTGTTTGAATTTTCAATTGGTGCACATATGTAAATTATGCTTCAAAGTTGAATAATCCATATTCGAATTTTCACTTGAGTAAGTGTTGAAAAAGAAATTAATTTTTTAATTTTTTGTTTTTTTACATTCAAAGATTGAAACATGATAAATTTTATGTGTGAATACATTGTTTCACATCTAATGTGGTAGGTGGATGGAAAAAGTTGTGTATCATTTCAAATAGGACAAAAGATCAAAACTTGATCCTAGCATGTTGACCAAGTTCAACCATGTTGATTGATCTTATTTACAATGAATGTATAACATTGATATGGTATGATCTATATCACGGTTGTATATGAATTATATATTATTTGTATACAAATTGTGCATATACAATATATAAATAATATTTTGTAGTCATATATCCAGTTTTTTAGTGTGGTGTTTGGGATTTTATGGGATTTTTGTGTTTCTAGCATTAAACCAAAATATTCATATACAATTATGTATAGGCCTCTCTATATACGGAAGAATCCCTATGTTCCATATTTTAATGAAATACGGCACACTACAAAAATGAAATACGAAAGATACGGAACTTATTAAGAAATCTCCGATATCATTGATTTTTATTGTTAAATCTTCAGCAAAGTGCGAATCTGACGGCAGTGAATGATCCCTTCAAGTGAAAAAGGAGTAAGATTCGATCGGTGTAAATCCTTTTCCCATTTCAAAACTGAAAAATCACTTTCAACGGTGGCCGTGTTGGAGGGAAAGGAGAAGCCAATCCCCCACAGAACTCCATTAACTCAGGAAATCGGTCCTTAATGGATGGGGTCCTCCAAGCTTCGCTGAAGTCTGTCTGCTCATTGTGACGAGCCAAGGCAGTTTGCAGCCTTGGCTCCTTGATGACGGCATTCAGAAGCTTCTTGTGCTGATCCACAATCAAATCAATGGCATTCTGATTCCAGGAAGCCAACAACCGGTCGTGGAATTTCAGGACTAATTGGAGGACGTCACGTGGCTTCAGTGCTAGCAGTTCGTGTGGCAAGCAAGGAGGCATGCCCTCGGTACTGGCGTTGTTAACTTCGTCGCGCAACGCCTCAATTGAGCTCAATCCATTAACGATTGACAGAAGAATTTCCCTAGCAGCATACAGAACTTCGGTGCGTTCTTCTGGTTGTAGTGCAGAAAAGGTTTGGCTGGTGAAGATGCCCTGATCTTGAATGAATCCAGTGAGATCATCGTAACTGACCTGTCTTCCCCCAATAACGACGAATTCCTGCAGGACTGGTACAACGGCCTCATCCGGAGTGAGTTCCACGAATGCAAATCGCTGCAAAGAATTTAGCAGTGATTAAACCGTTGCCGACTGCTATTGCAAAGTCACTCGCCGGCCTTGGAAACTCTCAACGCACTCACTAACATGAGCAGAGATCTCGCTAATGACAAAAATCAAGATCCAGAAAGCAGGAGTTGGAAGCTGGTCAAAACGGTCAGATGGTTCCGT
>Ga0209208_10012049_pt1 | contig 11013 bp, 14 predicted proteins | sample S1TSphfallax_3_FD_187694 | JGI IMG/M metagenome (GOLD analysis project Ga0209208, IMG submission 187694) | Host-associated microbial communities from peat moss isolated from Minnesota, USA - S1T2_Fd - Sphagnum fallax MG (SPAdes) (version 2) | ecosystem: Host-associated > Plants > Peat moss >... | reverse complement strand
TTTGTCTTTGTTTCCCTCTTTTTTCAGGCCCCCGTGCATTGCCCAAAAAAAAAGCGTGTTTTCTGGTTTTTGTTGTTGGGTTATTCTTTATTCAAATAATATTTCGGGGTTGTTTTTTAGGAGTTGGAAGGTCTGATGGTTTTTGTTTTGGATCCCCTCTCGTGTACATTTCTCTTTTTTGGTTCTGTTGGGTATTTTTCAGTGTGCACATATGTTTCAAAACGCAGTTTTATCTATTTATTTTCTTTCTGTTGCAGTTTGTGGCAGATGGAGTTTTCTTCGCGGAATTGAATGAACTACTCACCAGAGAACTGGCGGAGGATGGCTACTCGGGAGTGGAAGTTCGTGTAACTCCTATGCGCACTGAAATCATCATCCGCGCCACTCGCACTCAGAATGTTCTCGGTATGATCTCCGCACATTTCTGACCGTTTCTTTAGTGCAATCCTGTTGGAATCCCAGGTTTAGGGTTAAAGAAATTGTAACACCAGGACAGGAAAAATTGCATTTGCAGATCTGGAAAACACCAGAGATGGTAGCTGCTATGTAACTGACCAAAATCCCCTTTTGTTTTGAGAGCCAGTAGTGTTTGTTTTGATTCTTGTAAGCTGTATAATACATATGTGGATGGATATCCCTAACCTGTAACCCCTTATACCCAACAACAAGGAAAATGAATTTGTAGGAGAGAAGGGGCGGAGGATTCGAGAGTTGACATCAGTTGTCCAGAAACGGTTCAACTTCCCTGAGAATACTGTGGAGCTGTATGCGGAGAAGGTGAACAACCGAGGCTTGTGTGCAATAGCCCAGGCTGAATCCCTCCGCTACAAGCTTCTTGGTGGTCTTGCTGTACGCAGGTAAGAAACCCACACACACTCTCTCTTCATTTCTTTTTCTTCATTTTGATGAAGTCTGCTGAAGGATCATCTTGTGATTCTTTGACAACAGCATCATGCTCTTGTGTTTTTGGCAACATTGTCATTGTGGACTTTTCAGCTGCTTCTTGCTGGTCTTCTTGCTCTATCCACATAACCAACCCACACTCTCTTTCTCCTACCACACTCTCTCTTTCTCTCCATCTATAAGTTTGAAGGATTTTGTGATTCATAAGAGACTATCATTTTGATTGTTCTTTCTTTTTGCAACATTGTGATGCTGACTTTTGATTGTGGGCATGATGATTGTTTAGGGCATGCTATGGAGTGCTCAGGTTTATCATGGAGAGTGGAGCCAAGGGTTGTGAGGTACTATGTCATTATGTTATCTCCCAATCCTCTAGTTTAGAGTGTGATGACAGAAGGTCTCAATTTGTGTTACTTCTTCTATATAGACTAGAAAGTTCAAATATTTGTTGATGCCTTTTGTAAAGAACCATAGGCGTTGGAGGTGATATCCACCATACATGTACTGTGCATGACACCATTTGATCAAAAGTGTTATCTCTTGCTTCTTGGCAGGTGATAGTGAGTGGCAAACTACGGGCACAACGTGCCAAGTCCATGAAATTCAAAGATGGTTATATGATTTCTTCAGGCAGCCCTGTTAATGAGTATATTGACAGTGCTGTGAGGCATGTACTCTTACGACAGGTTTGTTTTTCTTCTACCTATTAGATTAAGTCACACTTGTCTCCTCTTGGACATGGTACACTGGTCTGAATGGGTCAGGTACACCTACCTGTCCCTTTGATGGTAGCAGTTCACAAGCAGTGTGTTCAATCGATTTTGTGGTGACTAATAAAATACATACCTTGTTTTAACTTGGAGTGTGCAGGGGGTGTTGGGCATCAAGGTCAAGATCATGCTTGACTGGGATCCAAAGGGAAAGCAAGGACCCATGACTCCACTGCCTGATGTGGTCACTATCCATTCTCCCAAAGAGGAAGAGGAATTTGCTTCAAAGCCCTTTGTTGGCAAGGAGTTGGACTGAGGCTTTTTGCTACTATCTGCTTTGATGTTTCAAAAATCTTGAAGGTTTCTATGCAGAGACAGATGTGTAGGCCTCAAATTTGTTTAGAATAATACTTTATAGCTACCCATGGTATTCCCTGGGTTTTTTTAAAATGATAAGGCCATATAGAGGAAAAGACAATCCATGGTAATTCAACAAGTTATTAATGCATACATGGAAGTTATACTGAAATCAAGCTAGGATTGTGCTATAGCAGTGTTGTTGGACAACACTTTCTAGAATGCAAGTCTTTTGCTAGGGAGATTCTACTTAGAAGGAGTACATGACATTGATGTAGTGTTCAAGCAATCAATTTCAAGAAGAGAGGTGTGATACAGTAACAAAGTTCTGTAGTTTTAAGTTTGGAGACGTCCGCCATGTTCAAAAGCATGGAGGCTTGGATTCACAGGCTGCATACTCTTGTAAAGAATAGATCACTCTGAGTGGATTTATTTGAAGGTTCTGCAAATGAGATACAAAATTGCAACTTCAAAAATGCAGTTCAACAATGAGAAACTTTACCAGGATTAACAAACAGGGACTTTCATTCCTGCGTATCTTAAAATCTTGAAACCTAAAAACTTTTGTCTTTTTTTCATCCTCCAACTTGAATATTAAATGGAGAAAATTATGTTACAGCAATTTTGTGGTTTTCTGAGGCCCTGATTGTAAATCAGGTGCCATATGTAAGAAATCAAACAGTTCCCTTGAGAAAACCAAACATATGAGAAAACCACTCCTTCCCCCAAACCTACATGGGAACACTTCTGAATTGACGCCTTGCAACTTTCTTCTCACTCATTTTTCTGGGCTCTGCTCCTCCCCCATGCATGGACAGGGGGTGCTTGTGAATAAAAGCTTCAACTACCTTCTCACCCCTAAGTCTGGACTCTCTGCATAGCAAAAGCTCACCTGCAATTGCTATGTACAACATTGTTGGGCCTGGAAGGCCATGAATATTCAATCCCCACTGCAGTACTCATCACTACAACTACAACTATTTCAGCATCAAACTTTCTGTTAAGAAACTAGTGATTAATAACACTCTCCCAAAACAACATCTGCACTAAACAAAAACTAAGTGGAATCTGCACTAAACAGAAACTTCTAGTGGAATCCACAATCTACAGAAACATCCCACTTTTTCTAGGTCAAAAATTTATGAAGCTTGCTGGAGCTCATTCCAATAGGAATTCATGACATCAGTTCTTCAAAGGCATTTTGTGTTTTGAGGTTACATCATGATGTTTGAGCCAAACAAAGGCCCCCCCCCATGAAACCCATGCAATTGCTGCCTTCCTGTTTTGTATGTACACTGATGCTTACTAGTTGTATACACGAGACTTTCCTCAATTATGCCTGCCAAAGAATGATATGGCTTTGTTTTCCTCTACACCTCCTTCCTTGCTCTAAAGATCTCTCAACCACTTTCAGCTACTGAAAAATCTAAACTCTTTCCAATGACCTAGACTCTGAAAAGGGATTAATCATACAGGAGAATGGTTATCTTACACATCATTGGCACCACTCTTCTCTGGCATTGCCAGAACCCTTTGTAGAGAGGAGGCCAACATCAACAGCAAACTTTCAACTCATTTGAGGAACTCGCAAAAAATGAAGGTTCCTTCTTTCCTCTGTCAAATTGGAGAAGACAATAAAATCTCTATACAGATGAGCAGAACAGAGAGGGTACTATAATTACTATGACTGCAAGAGATCTGGAAGAGTCAGACAAACCCTGAACCTTAAAACCTCAACATCTTCAAAAGGGAAGAAACAAAAAAGGGGATAAATAAGCCACTTTTTTACCCTTCATCCCTTAGGAGTTTCTTGTCAGGAGGAAGGATTTCAACCATCTGTACAAGTAATTGCTTGATGTTGAATGGCTTCCCCAAATACCCATCCATACCATGTGACAGACATGTCTCTTGGTAGCCATGAATCGCATGTGCGGTGAGTCCAAGGATTGGGAGTCTGCTCCACCCTTCTTGTCGTTCTACCTCCCTTATACGTTGAGTTGCTTGCAAACCATCCATGTTTGGCATCTGAGAAAAAGTGGCCAGAAAAAATCCAGAAAAATTAGAAAATTGCTTCTATTCAACATACAATGCATTCAGAATTTGATACTCAACTTTTCACATCAAGAAGATTCATAGCAAATCATGTGCCTCCTTATATAATTCCTTGATAGATACGATAAGCAAGCACATATATTCATTTTGTCAGTGAATTGTTTGGGAACGAGCATCCAACTCTTGAAGAAAAAGCATTTGAGAAAAAAGAAAAAAGAATCAACAAACTCTTGGATATTCTTATGCATTTGATGATACCTGGACATCCATGAGAACGACGTCAAACATATCGTGATGGACTTGAACAGTTTCCAATGCCTCCCTACCATCACTGACGATTGTAACTCTGTGTCCATATTTCTCTAGTTGACGGGTAGCCACTTTCTGGTTGATGGGATTGTCCTCTGCCAGCAATATCTTCAATCGTTGCTCTGGTGCATCTTTATGAGGAGAAGCCACCATTGCTGCTGCTTTTTTTGGAAATCTCTTCTGTGACTCTAATACAACCTTCTGGTGATGCTGGGTTTGAAGGGCATCTTGTGATGTTTGAACTATGCCTTCTGGCAGTGACAAACTATGGCCTAAATTAGCACCATTTGGTCCAAGCTTTTGGCTAGCAGAATCAGTTGAACTTAGACCCACTATCAGATTCAACGACCCTGATGAGGCCACCCCTTTTGGATGACATTGATCAGAACCTTGCAAGAATCGTCCATAATTTACCTCTGGCACATCAATAACAACATCCTTACTATCATGCATGGAGATTTCAAGGCACTGTGGTGAAACTCCATCCTGATTCTCCAAAGAAGGTGATAAAGAATTAGTAGCTTGCATTTCCTGAGAAGTTGATGACAGAGTAGTTAGACTCCTCAATTTCTCCAATATAAACACATCAGTGGGTTTTTGAGGGATCTCAGCAGCTCTTGACAGGTTATGTGAGCAGGAGCTGTTCGGTAACAAAGTTCCCAATGATTCATGCCCAGATGGATTCCTTGCACATTGTTCTAGCTCTGGATTCTTCACTAGTTTGCTGCTTTCAGCAGCCATTGCTGAACTAGGTTGGCAACTTGAATCCTGCTGTCTTGAATCCATCCCAACTGGTGGCCTTGATCGCCCCCTGTCTGATGAGATCCCATCTTCTTTGCTACTGTGCAACAGATCCTGATCAGACAACACATTCTGTTGAAACAAGCCATTCTCCCCTTGGATAGCTCCTGACACACTTGTTCTACTTGACTGATCTACTGGTGAGGAGGTGACACCATTTCCTCCAGGTGCCCATTGTTTTGATGCACCAAGGTCAGACAAATCTTCTCCATTCAGAAATTCTGCATTCTGAGAAGAAGCATCTGGCAAGCTAAACTTTACTCCTCTTAATAAGACACCTAGAGAATATGCACGCCTGTGTGACAAAAGCCCACTTTTGGCAGCAGTTGTAGTCTTGGAAGGAGTCAGCCAGTTCTTCTCCAGAGATGGAAACCTCAACGGATGCTGAATGACATGATCAGAAGAAGCCACCACAGCAGCGGCAGCGGCAGCAGACGTATCATTGCCTTCATCACCACTCAAAGCAACAAATGGCAGCTTGAAAGTAAAAGTACTGCCCTTGTCCACCACACTGTTGGCCGAGATGGTACCACCCAAAAGCTCAACAAACCTGCCAAAAATTTCAGACACTCTCTTTCAGGTCCAACATTGGAGTATTTTACTGTTTTTCATATGGTGATCTAGCTGCAATGCAGAAGAAGACACATAGCAGGGTATAAGATAACTCTTCAAATCACCAGTTTTCCAACAGCTTATAAGATAAACTCCTTGAGCCACAGCCACCGTTTCTTTCCAAGAGTTTATGTATAATACAACTCCTTGAATCATTCTTTCTTCTCCCTCCCCCCAAGAGTAGCATACCTCTGCACAATGGACAAACCAAGCCCAGTGCCACCATAAAGGCGTGATGCTGAGGGATCAGCTTGTGTAAAAGGATTGAACATGTCCTGGAGCTTGTCTTTGGTGATTCCAATCCCAGTGTCCTGGACCTCAAATTCAATCTGAACTGGCTTTTTGGAGACAGTAGATTCATCGGAAGAAGGGCTTTCTTCCTCAGGCTTCTCAATCTCTGTCACTGGTGCTACTTTCGATGAACCAAACCACACATCGACAGAATCATCATGTATATAAGCCTCCTTGTTGTCAGGTTGAACTTTGAAGTAGGCACCTGGCCAGCTTGACCAACTGTGTAACTTGGCAAATGAAGTGGGTGGTTGCTTGACAGGCTGAAAAGAAAAACCTGGCAATTGTGCACTGTTGTCTGCTTCTTGTAGCCCCAAATCTGCACCACCAAAAGATGCCACAGTTGTAGACTTTGTAGCAGCTGGCTCATCCTTAGTTATAGGAAGCATCACACGCACAGTGACTGTGCCTTTGTTTGTGAATTTCAGCGCATTCCCCACTGCACACACACCCAAAGTGACATAGATAAACGACCTTCTCAGCTCCACTTCAAAACCAATCTTCTCCACTGGAGAAACCATAAGACTAGCAGCAGTATCACATGCAGCTTGTGAAACTTTGCAATCAAACAGAAAAAAAGATCAGACATAAAACCCATCTCTAACCCAGACCAACATGCTTGACACATATGCTGCAGAACAGGAGCAACATCAAAGGAAATATTATGCACTTGTAAGTCACTCAGAGCTTTGCTGGTATGCACCTTGTATATAACCTCTATAACATACCAAGGTTCAGAAGACATTGCTGGATCTTTCCTGTATCACCAACAAGAAGATCTGGCACTTCCGCCTGAACTTCCCACAGGAGCTTGAGTCCTCGATCTAGTGCACGAGTCTGTAGCATAAGTAGGGTACTGGAAACCAATCTGCGAATGCTGAATGGCACCCTTTGAACTTCTAAGCGACCTGCCTCAATTTTGGTCAGGTCCAACACACTGTTAATGATATGCAGCAGCAAGTCTGCACATTCTTTCACAGAAATGAGACTCTCTTGCTGGTCCACAGTGAGCTTTGATTCCAGCAGCAGTGTTGTCAAGCCAAGTATGCCATGAATTGGAGTCCTGCACATTTGTACAAAACCCACTGACAATTTTATTTTTGAAAAAAAAAAAAAAACAACAACAACAAACGTGCAAAGGATCAAGCTTGACAATGGTGGGATTGTTGTTCTGGCTGCTTGCAGTAACAACAAAAACAAACCAACAGAGACACCAACATTCATGTTTTTTTCTGTGTGAAGAAGGAAACTCCTTTTGTCAATCAAAGAGAGGACAAGACCTGATCTCATGGCTCATGTTGGCAAGGAATTCTGATTTGGCATGACTGGCATGCTCTGCTGTTTTCTGAGACACCTGCAACTCTTCATTGGCCTTGACAAGCTCCTTGGTTCGCTCCTCCACAGTTTTTTCAAGACCTTCCATCGCTTGGTTTAGGTCATGAGTCAGCTGGTTCTTCTCCTTCACAGCAGCAGCAAGCACAATGCCGACAAGTCCAATGACCGATATGAAAAGCTCAATCTGGAGCACCAAACTTGGGGAGGCTTTATCTTTGGGAGCACCCGCCATGTAGTAGAGAGAGCTATCACGGTGCAGGGTACCAAGTGCACAGAACAAAGAACTCACCGCAACAACCAAGGACCAACCCACTCGGTTGAACACAAAAGCCGCACAAATGATCAATGGAAACAACAGATATGGCAATGGCCTGATGAAGGTCCGGACAGAGTACAAGAACACCATGATGAGCAAACCCAATGTAAGACTCCAGAGAAAAACAGCTTTGAAACTGCTCTTGATACTCAGCTTTTTGATGCTGCCCATCACCTTCTTCTTGCTGCTGAACAACAACAAAAAATGCAGCAGTGGTTGTGGCGGCAGCTCAAGAGCCATCAAATGTATCACTGCGGGTGAAAGACTGAGCATGGCAGAGAGCACTCCAAGCCACCAAGTCCCCCAATAACGGAAGAAATACTTCCACTCCACCATGCTTGTGACACATTCAGCAACTGCAATTAGGGTTTCAAACACTAGAGAAGTAGAGAAGACGATGAGGATGTACGAAAACGCTTGTGCTACATTGTCGAAGGTGGGCACCTCCTTCTTCCTGGGATGTTGTTGGCACAGCCATTTCTTCATGAACCAAGCTCCGATCTGCGACTCACAGGTGCCAAGGATGGCGAAGAGAAGGACTGCAACAAAGCGGCTATGTCCAATCGAATTGGAAGAGCGCACAGCCATGTAGATCCTGGAGAAGTAGAAGCCGATGAAGTTGCCCGGTGCCACGGATCCCTGATGCTTTGCTGCCATTGCGATCCCCATCGCTCGCGGCAAGTAGAGTGGGAAGATGACCGTGCGCGAGAACTGCTGTTGCAGCGCTTTGATCGTCATTTCGAATACTAAGATCCCGCTCACGCAGATCAACGCCGCTTCTAGCACGTTCATCACCAGCAACGCTCTGTACGCACGAGCATCCCGGCGCTTGCCCGCGAACCTCGGGCTTGAGAACCAGTACTCCCGCACCGATCTCGTCGCTCTTCTTATTGCTGCAGCATTCCTGCCAACAACAGCTTGTTCTCCATCTCCACGCCTAGTTCTGCCACCAAAGAGCGGCATCCCCACTCACTCCCCGTGTTCTCTCTGTGTGTCCGTCTGTCTCTGCGTGTGCTCTCTCTGTGTCTGTTTTCTCTGCGTCTGTGTCTCTCTCTTTGTCTGTCTCTGCGTCTGTTTCTCTGTGCAGCTCCTTGGATCGGTCATGCACAGAAGGTGGCTGTGGTTGTCTGCTTCTCAGTGCTTAGGCGTCAATTCTGCACGGATATCATGCTGCTTCTTCGTCTCCTATTTTTCCTTTCTCGGTCTGATGATCGCGGGGGCTGCCGCTCTGCTCTCTGTAGACACTGCTTGCGAATACGCAACCGGAAAACACGAAACTGCTCATGTCGTCTTCGTCTCCTTTGTCGATCCATGGATAGCCTCCTACTGCAGAAGCAAAAGCTCTGTCCATCGGGATCGCCTATTTCTGCTGCTTCTAGGAAGAAGAAAGAAACCCGAGACCTGGAGCTGCTGAGAACCCCCCCGTCGTCGTCGTCGTCGTCACAAGCAATGGAGCTTCTTCTTACACTGCATCTCCGGCGTCGCATCCTCGAGAAGCATCATCTCCAATTCTCCTTCCTCGTCTCACGAGACACAGACGAACTGCATAAATCCCCAGTGAGACCTAACAAGAGCTGCAATTTCCGAGATCCTCTTCTACGGAATTTCCGAAACAGCTGCATCTGCGATGAACACAACACACTCTACTAACTCGCGTCACCAGAGCTCCTGCTGCTGCAATCGACACAAAGCAGCGCAGCGCAGCGCAGCACAGCACGCAACTGTGTTCGTTTGAGAACGTCTTCTTCCTCTTAAACCCCAGAAAAACAACAACAAAAAAAACACACACACACACAACAAGAAGAAACACGCAACAGAAGAAAAGAATAAAAGAACAAAAGAAAACAACGTCAACAAGACATGGACAACGGGAGGGGACAAGAGATGGAGTCCATGAGGTCTATAGACTGAGGAATTGTTGTGCGAGAGTACGAGTGCAAGTCGGAGAGAGAAAACAATATGGAAATGAGTCGAGAATGGGACTCCGGAGCTGAGATTTGTCTCAAAATGCGCGGAAGAAAACAAGGAAGACGATGCTGCCAAGAAGAAGAAGAAAGAAGAAGAAGAAACGGAAGCGAAGGAGGAAAGGAGGAGGAGCAGCCAGCAACAAGGCGCAATACTACTACTACAATTACTGCCAAGCTCGTCGCTACCATAGCCGAAAGCTCCTTTCACCAAATATATACTAAGCTGGGCCCCCAAGGGAAGGGACTCTGTACTTTGAGGTCTTTTCCATTGGGACTTTGTGGGGCCCCCAAGGGGAAGGGACTCTGTACTTTGAGGTCTTTCCATTGGGACTTGTGGGGCCCCTTCTTTTTTTTGGGGTTTTTTTTCTGGGTTTATTGTAGCTTAAGGGCTACTACTACTATATCATCTGGTGGTAGTACTTTACTTATTATTATGGCTAATCCACTTATACAATTTGGCTAAATTATAATTTTTTTTTGGAGATGGCAGAAGAAGATCTCCTCGTAGCACTTTACTTATTATGGCTAATCCACTTATATACAATTGGCTGATTTTCGTGTGTCTCGTTCTACATTTGTGGTGTAAATTTTTGACCTAATTCAAAAAAAATTGTCACCGGGTACGGGTACGCACCTTAAGATTTCATAATCTTTCCGGGGGGATTATGTTTAGGGTTAGGGTTAGGGTTACGCTTCTTTATTTGAATTATGCATGGTTAATTTTTTTTTAAGACCCGGTTGTTGTTGTCGTCGTCTAGTCTAGTCTAGTCTAGTCTAGTTATGTAACGGGCGGGTACTATGGACGGGTTATTTAATTCTCGGACTTCTTTGAAAACCTTGGTTGTATATCAATTGTGTCGGTCGGTTCGCTTCTTTTAATTAAAATTTAAATCCGAGTTTGGAGTTTCGGTTCCGATTCTAACCTCGACCGTAGTAACCGGTAGTTAACTAGTGGGTAACCTCGGATTAGCCCGAATTGAATTGAAACCCGTTTCTTCCTCCGTCCACGAATTCGTCAACAATTTTTTTTTGTGAAAATATGTAATGTCGAGGGTAAAGCTTTGAGGGCCGGGTTCAATAAGACCTTTTTTTTTAAACATAAGATTTCCCCCCCCCGCCCCCCCCTCTTCTTGAAATATACTACGAAATTATCCGGAGAGCTCTCCGGGAGTCAGCAAGGATTATTAGGCTACACCTTCCGGCTCATCTTTGCGGGGGAAAAAAAAAAAATACACGAGTCAGCAAAGGTTTGCCGAGAGACGAAGGATAAGTGGGGGCAACGAACAAGTTGGCACGGACGAGACGGGCATAAAAACGTGTTGTTAGTTTTTCAAGTTTGGGGGGGGGTGGGGGGGGGGGG
>Ga0209208_10012048_pt1 | contig 11013 bp, 6 predicted proteins | sample S1TSphfallax_3_FD_187694 | JGI IMG/M metagenome (GOLD analysis project Ga0209208, IMG submission 187694) | Host-associated microbial communities from peat moss isolated from Minnesota, USA - S1T2_Fd - Sphagnum fallax MG (SPAdes) (version 2) | ecosystem: Host-associated > Plants > Peat moss >... | reverse complement strand
CCTTTTATTTTCTTTGAATTGTTTTGTTCCATGCAATGACTTCTATGAGTAACTCATTTCACATGGTATCAAAGTTGTAAGAGCCTAACCTATTCCTTCGTCTTTTCTCATATTTGGTGATTGCCAGTCAAGGAGAAGAGTGAGCTTATGCTTGTTTTGCATTGATTACTATTAAAACATAATTTCTTTAGTTGTATTGACAAGATGTGAGAAGAAAATCAAGAAGTTGAAAGTATAGCAAGTTCTACTAATGTCCCAAGCATTCTGAGACATAGAGCAAGAATGCATATGATTAATAGGACAATAAAAACCTTATAGAACATTGTTATGATGCCAATAAGAGAGAGACAACAAACATTCCAAAAATTTATCACCTTGAGGGTGCATCATATTATGGAATGTGGGCACATCATGTCAAACACATGCTTTCCAAGGATGGTTTATTCCTTTACTATGTAACACCTCCTTCTATCGCCATGAATATAGTAAAGACAATTGCAAGGTCTTGAAAATTGAGTTAAATTCACAACAACTCCAAGAATCATCTCTTGAAGTTGTTGAATCATTATCTTAATTTGTACATGTGCTAGATGGCATTAAAGCACCGTTACAAAGATGATATTGATCATAAACGTATTTACCTCATAGATAAATTTTTAACCTTAGAAAGATTAAGAATATATCCACAGATGTTTTCCTCATTGAAGTAAAGAATGTAACAGACATGATGGCAGATGACACACTCCTAAACTCCTTAATGGACTCAAATGTGAGTCTAAATTGGAATAGCAGAAGAGCAAAAAATCGGGGCATGCTCCCTGGCTCGCAGCGCTTTGGGGGTAGAAGGGCATGTTGGAGCTTCGAGATTAGATTAGGAAGAATGAAAAGCATCAACTATTCACATGGACTTGCACAAAACTAAACACAAGGTGGTTAGTGCATAGTTGGAACATTTTTGGTGTTAGAACAAGCCACGAACAAATTCGGACTCACAAGATTCACCACAGCCCGGACTTGGGGGAAGCCACCACCTTCCCCCTTATAGTATATTATGTGCCTTTCCACGAGGCCCACATCCAAATGGCATTTTGTCCCGGGACTCCCAAATGGGAATCCTAAAATTGCTGAAATTGGGACTCTCGCGACTTTGGGGCCCCATAACTTTGTGTGGAAACCTCCAATTGAAATGAGGTTTAAAGCAAAAATGTAGCCCTTGTCGAGGGCTTTCCAACGGTATGTTGCACACCACCTGCACATAAGGAAATCGGGTCGATTTTTGACTTTTAATGGTCAGAAGTCAAATTGCCAATTTAATTCCCAATCTTCTTTTGGCCATAACATGTGTTTTAGATGTTCAAATGGGTCATGTTAGCCCATTTTAGACATCTACGTTTGCATGATATAAGGAACTCCTCAATCCATTGAGTTTTGACCCCTGCAATTGCCCTCTAAAGATTCGGGAGTCCACCAGCACTCCAACTCCCAAAGTGGAAACTCCTTTGGGAGTGTGAAGGTTCATTCCTTCACATTCTCTTATACTCCCAGGAACATGCGGTGTGACTCTTGGGCTTCCCTCTTGGCCTGCAACCTTGCCAACCCTTGCCTTGGTCGCGAGCCCAAGGCTAAGGTTGCGACAACAAAGGTTAATGTCATTGTTAAAGGACATTGTAGTTTAGTACACCATCAAAAATTTGTTGAAGGAATTTGAGGTGTTTTGTGAGGTGCAACAAAATAAACAACTTCCAACTTACAAGGAGTTGGAATTTAAATTGTTGAAAAAGGACCTACTTCTTAGTTCCAAGGAGAATGAAAATCAAAGAGTAGGACCATTAGTTGCCGAAGGAAAGAAAACTTTTTATGACCAAGATTGACATTTTCCAGACAACTCTAACTAATCATCTAATGGTTCATGTTATGCACATCAAGGAGGCATGAGCAATAATTTTGGTCAATCCTCAAACTATGGGAGCAACCTTAACTAGTCATCAAACAATAATGGAACATTTCAAATGCACTCCAAGAATTATCAATCACATTTTTGACCACTAGGTACAAAATGGTTAAGGTCAAAAAAATTAATTCTTTTGTGGAAGTGAAAGTCTTGTACAACGTGAATGTGATATCAAGGCAATGATTGATCACATGAAAGACCTTAAATTTCAACTTCAAGAAAAAGGAAAACGTGGTCTTTTAGATTAAGTTCATGTTGTTAATGAAATAGTTGAAAAGGAGCCATATGAAGAGGAAAGAAAATATGTTGAATGGGATAGCAACATCACAACATGCATATTAGATGTCGATAGTTATTCCTTTTGTGCAAATGATTATCAAATAATGGAAAACACAACAAAACAAGTCAAATAAAAACTTTCATCTAATTCAATTTGTGTGGTCAAACATAACTTGGTTGAATCACCAACACAACAACAAACATTTTGGTGTTTCAATTTAAATGTCATTCATCATGTCAATGGTAACCCAATAATCTTTGCTTTGTTTCAATAGGCGAATGGCAATAATTTATGTTTGGTTAATGGACAAGGCCATATCATCACTAGTATTAGCAAAATCAATTTTTAATTTTTTGATGGAGCTATCAAAAACATTCCTTAGGTATTCTATTGTATGAATATCAAAAATAATCTTTAGGGTGAAATTTTTTTAAGTTGTACGACACAAGATGAAAAGGGCCTGGTCCTTATTACAATCCTTTTTTACCTTATAATTTAATCCCCATAAAAAATAATGAATCAAAAGTTGTTAAGATTTTCACAAGGACTATATTTTAGACCATTATAATTTTAGATTCCATTATAATCATCCATAAATGTGTCTTTACATGGTAAAAAAGGACTAGTAAAAAAGAAAAAAAAAGGTGTTTTGAGAAGATTTTGGTACACCTTAAAAAATTTGGACCTAACAACACATCTTGGGTTTTACAACTAGTTAATAAAACAACTATAAATTTTTTTAGTACAATTATAATTACAAGTTCATGTTAATGATTACATAATTATAAAAAAAATTGTGGTGCCACATGACATTATCATTTTGTGACTATAGTCCATATCATGATTTGATAGTTTTTACACAAATATCAAATTTTTTTAAATGCATTTTAATGTATTTTAAACCATCCAAAATTAGGTAATAACAAAATTCCATTCATTCTTACAGCTTTTGGTGAATAATAACAACTTATGATTATGTGATGTTGACGTGGCATGCCACATGGTAATGAGGTTGACTAGTAGTCACAACACCTCATAACATGTGACACTAACTTCACATCATGATTCATGTCATCGATTTGATGAATTAATTTCATTTATTAGCTAGTTGAAACTATTGTTGTCTTTTACAATTAATAATGATTTGGTCTTCCATGTGATGATGACATGGCATGCCATTTGGCACCAAGGTGTCACAATTTTTCATGATAATCCATGATTTTTTGTGACACCATAAGTTTTTGTGTTTTGAATTTATGACACCAATATTTGTCATGGCATGCCATATTTTTTTGTGTGGCATGAGGTTTTTGAAGTCATGAATTCACATGCATGCATATGTGTACTAAACAATCTATTGTTAATTGTAATTATGACTATAATATTAATAATTACTTTGAAATTAAAGGTGACACATAACTCCTTGATTTTTTAACTACTTAACACACTAACTTAAGTTAACATACCTATTAAGTTAACCTTTGTATGTAGGCTAATTAGTAAAAACCTACTTTGTAATATAAGTTACTTTATAAGTTACTTAACTGGACATATTAAATTTACTACATTTAATATGTTTAAATATACTTAGAATAAACTACCCTGCTAATAGGTTAACCTAGGTAGGCTTACCTAGGTTCCTAGCTTTAGGTTTTTTGCCAAATCAACTTAAGTAGCTTCAGTACAAAATATTTTATCAAATTTGTGACCACTTCAAGTTTATGTACCTAGATGTGATTATGATGCATCTAAATGCAACATAATTATCCTAGGTTTTTTTTAGCCTATGAATGTTTAGGTTAACCTAAGCTAAGCTAGTAAGTAATATGGGTTGACAAACTAGTTCATATTAAGTCAACCTAGGGAGGTCTAAGTCTAAGTTAGGTTGGTAGGTAGTAGGTAGTTTAACCTAGGTCAACTTAAGGTGGCCAAGGTTAATTCAAGGTTTAAAATTTTGAGAATTTTGTGTTAAGTATAATTGGTATATAAAATTGTGGTAATGCAATGGATGAAGACTTGAACCCCAAAGTGAAGGTGAGGGGTTCAAGTCCTCATTCTTGCAACTTATGATACCTAGGCCACTTAGCTTAAGTTAGGTAGCCTAGTATAAGCTTTTTAGGCTAAAACTCCAACATTTTTTTTACTTTAAGCCACCTAGTGTAGGTTAAGTAACTTAAGTTGTCTAACATAGGTATTTAGTTTAACTAGATCGACTTTTGGCTAGGCTAATTAAGCTAGGTTGAGTTTTGGATATGCTAGAACTACATGCACTAAATTAAATTGGCTTTTGATCATGTGTAATGATTCATAATGTGTTTATAGATTTTTGACACATGTCATCCATCCATCAAGGTGTCTTTTGTAACATTTTGTTGAATAAAATGACTAAATTGAAATGACATGCATTTTACACATCATACCAAAGTCATTGATGACATTGAATTTCATAATTAAGCCAAAATAAAAAAACCCTAGTCGATAAAATGAATGGGCCTTACGACTAAATGGATGAAATGACATGGGTTTAACAACTCATGAATGATTAGTTGCATATGTCCTTTCTAACTAAGACGTAATCACAAAACCCAATATTTGTTTTTATGTTACATATCAAAATCATAGTTTAAAATTTATCTTTAAAAGATGTTTTGTTTGGAATTTTCATACCCAAAAATTGATTGTTTGTGTTCATTGGGAGAATGGTCAAGGATTTTATTGACTTCGTGGCATTACAATGGTCAATCCCTTAATAAAAGTGAATTTGATCTCACCACACGGCCCAATTAAATTTGACCTCTACATGGCACAAGAGGTTCGATCATTTCCACATGGAAAAAATCTAGTGAATGATTAAATCAATGTTATGATTAGTCTTCCTTCACTTTGAATCCTAAAGAAAACCATTTTTATGTTTCTTACAAGGCAAACAAACACATAAAAAAATTCCCAAACATTTTATGTATTTTGCAACCCAAATTGTGGAGCTTGTTCATAGTGATATCTATGGGCCCTTCAAGGTCCAATCCTTGGGAGGAGTAAAATATTTTGTTACGTTTATGGATAATTATTTACATAATACATGGATTTACATGATGATGGAAAAATGAAGTTTTGGCAAGATTCAAATATTTCTAGAATGAAGTTGAAACATGTGGACAACATATTTTTAAGTTGAAATTAAATAATGGTGGAAAATATCCCAACAAGTTTTCACTAAATTTTTTTAGGATACATGGCATTTAAAATTAATTCACAACACTCTATATGATTCAACACAATGGTCTTGCAGAAAGACATAATTGATCATTCATGGATATTACACGTTGTTGATTATTAAATAAACACCTACCATAATTCTCATGGGGAGATGTACACATATTATTTTGAATCTTCGATTCACTAATGGACACCAAACAAGATTCCAAAATAATTTTTTTCTAGAAAGAAACCATCTATTGTTGATTTGTGGGTTGTTGGTTCAATTTTTTATGTTCATTTGAACAAACCAAACCTTGGCAAACTCACACTATGATCAAAAGCTTGCATTTTATTCAGTTGAAATATTTAAATGAATGAATATCAATGTTACCAACCCTCCATTCATCAAGTTATCATCTTGCAAGATGTTTGAACCATTGGAATAAATGGTGCAATTTTTTTACAAAAAACTTAAATTGTTACCAAACCTTATCAATGGACCTACCTTGTCACAAGTTTTTCCACCAAAAATTCCATTGCCATTACTTACATTTGCAACGTCACCAAATCTAGTGCCAATTGAATCATTTGAATGTGAAAATACTCTAAGATCATTATTGTCACCATTGAATCAACTTATATTTGGATCATTATTAAAATCACCACTAGGTGAAAGCACACTATGATGACAAAAAAATGTTATCACAAATATTATTTTTCAAAATTATACAATTTTCAACTCCATCAAACCAATATCAAAAGAGGTTTTCATAAACTACATTCAAAATAAGGTAGTTTAATTGTCAAATAATGTAATTTTCAAAGGAAATTAAAATTTTGATTAATATTAAATAATTAAATATATATTTTTGAGAAAATAGATGTTTTCACAATATACTACAAAATGAAAATATATTCTAAAAATGATTCAAATAATTGCAAAACTTGATGAAATATTTAGTTATATATTGAATATGAATTGATTGTACCATTTTAATTACAATTGAAAAGTTTGACTCATGTGATTTCACCAAAAAAAATTGGACAAGTTTTATATTAAAACAAACATAAGTGTGTTGAAAAGTTACTTTCATTTGAAAAATAATAAGAATTATGTTCAAGGCCTTTGTATCAAAATCCATTTTATATGTTTATTGAAATGCTAGATGAAATCAAAGAAAAAATACCCCCAAAAAAATACATTTTCTTGCTTAAAATGACCCCCATAATGTGTTTTCAACCCGCTAGTCATCTAATATACATATCATGGTGTTGTGGTTCCCACCAACCTAATAGCTTCTTATCACTTGGGTTGAACACAACAATATGTAACTCATCTCAAGGATTGTGATGTCAACTATGAATTATCTTTTGAATTATCTATGGGGTCATTTGATGACATTGACAATGAAGATCTAACATGTAATGATGACCATAATGATCCTCATTGACATGCTACAATGGAATTGGAGATTAATTCCATAAAAATAACTAAATGTGGATACTTATTGACCCAACACCAAGCAAACATCCCATTATGGCAAAGTGGGTGGTTAAGCACAAACATATAATTAATAATGAAGGAATGAAATTTAAGGTTCAATTGGTAACGCATGGCTTTGAACAACAAAAAAGTTTGGATTATCATAAGATTTTTGCACCTACCATGAAATCGGGGACATTGTGATTGATTGCATCGATTGTGACACACAAAGATTGGCCAATTCTTTATCTAAATGTTCAAATTACTTTCTTGATTGGATTCCTCTTTGAAGAAGTTCACATGGAGCAATTAGTTAGATTTGTGGAACTTGGAGCTAAACACAAGGTTTGCCTTTTCAAGTGTGCATTATACACCTTGAACCAAAGCCCCCATGCTTGTATAGTTGTATCACTCAATTCCTATGATGACAAGATCTTTAGTAAAATGTTGAAATTACAATTTTTACTACTATGTTCAATAATCTAACAGTGTCATATTATAATTGTATGTTAATGATCTATTATTGATTGGTGATAAATCCTTGTTAGGTATATCAATTCAAGACTCACCTTCAATCTAAATTTTCTATGATTGACTTAGGTTTAAATTACCTTGGTGCACAATTTCATCATAGACCACACAACTTAGTTTTACATTAGACTTCTATGCCCATAACATTTTGGCACTTGCCACCATGGCATATTTTCGGCCTACATCTGTGTTGTACCAAAATGGCATCATTTTTTGTTGTTCCATGAATTCCTTGCTTGTTCATGCCACTTTGTAATGGTGACTTATGGAAATGTTTTTCACTCACACACATCTACATCTTGTTAATTATGTTGTTGGCTTTGCCAGTCAATACATGCCACCATCCCAACATGGCATTTGTTGTGGAGGTGATGGCAAAATTCTATGCCAAACCAAAAGATGTGCATTACAATGTTGTTAGAAGGATCATGAGGTATATGTAAAGCACATTTGAATTTAAGCATTGTTACTTTGATGGTGATAAACATAACACACTAATGGCCCATGATTTTGTAAGTGACTTAGAAAACAACAAATTATGTAGTGGGTGTCTTGTGTTTTTACATGATACACTAATTACTTGGATTATCTGTAAAGAAACATGTGTGATAATGAATCCACAACTAAAGTAAAACATGTTGTTGCATCATTGGCATGAAAAGAATTTGGTTGAAATAACTTTGACAAGAAATTGGGTTTCCAAAAACCTCTCCCATTTCAGTCCATGGTGATAACTGAAATGTTATAAGACTTGTCTCAAATCTAGAATACCATCAATGCTCCAAACACATTGACACACAATGCCACATGATTCAATATTTTTTACATTTGTCATCTTATTCACCTCTAGTACATTGGAGCCAACAACCAAATTATCAACTTTATCACCAAAGCTTCATGTAAACAAATTTAACCACTTCCAAAAGTTTTTGGGGCTAATTGGTGATCAAGGAATGGAAAGTTCAATTTCCATTGATCATTCTCTGATCATCACAAGATTTACAATGAGAAATGTTGAATGCATGCATTGTATAAACAACATGATATACACACACACACATACACACAACTCTGACATGTCAGTATGATATATATATATATATAAGCATTCTTCTTTATTTTTTTGTTATTTACAAAAGTCAAATTTTTCAATTTGAGAAATTTTGGTCATTTTTTTCAAATTCTCATTATTGAAAACCCAAATTTCACTTCTTTTCCACATTGTAATGTTTTAATTCATTTTTGGATGAAATTTTTATAGTAGATTAAAGGTTGGATCTCACTTTATCCTATTCACACCATATAATATAAACATCCACAAGAAGATGTTGGCAACAATCCTTTTTTTTGGGGAAAAATTTCACCCAAATTTTTTTTTGAATTTTTGAATTAAAAAATAAAGTGATTTTGGAGGTTTGCAATCAACAAGAGTGAGGGTAAAATATTTAAAATCACTAGATTTTCATATTTGGTTTTTAAGGTGTAGCCAAAAAGATAGAATGCTGATTAGAAATTTGTACTTCACATTTGGTTAATAACCACATTTGGCTAAATCTTTCCAAGGATAAAAGCCATTTTTTCTACATTTTTTAATGGATGATTGCCACTTTGGCTACCAACCAAAATTTCGAAAAAAACCATTGCTTGGCAAGTGATGTTAATTGGGATATGGTGGGGTTAAGTGCTTGTACAAATAATATATAACGAGGATTAGTTCAATGTCATCACATGAACGAATTGTTGTGAATGATTGTTCAAAATCAATCATATTTCTTTCCTTTAAAATAAAAAGTATGTTGTGCATATTTATATTTCCAAATTCAATTTCATGCTATTCATAGTTTAAACTTCATCCAAAGTTAATCTATTGACCATTTATACTCGTACCAATGAATCTACTCTTAAGAACCTTACAAAATATCTAAGGCAAAGCAAACCCAAAAGTGAACCTTATATCTTCTAATTTTTTTTTCATTTTTCTTTCTTCTTCTTGAGCTTCGGTGCTTGCTTGTCAATGATGGAGAGGTTTCTATTTAGTTTTTCTCCATATATGGCCATGTAAAACACAAGAATTAGAAGAATTGTGTTCTATGCTCATCATCCATGGTGGTTTGACTTTTAAAATTTAGCTTGAGAAAGGAAGCAAAGATGAAAAAAATGATATAAGAAAAAAAAAAGAAGAAGCATATGAAGGGTTGAAGCCTTGACTTTTAAGAAGAGGGAAAATGAACAGACATGAAGTCCTCCTAAACCCTAAATCCCAAATAGGTGGGTTTTGTGCTTTGTTCTGGCTTTGGGTCCCTCGGTAGTGGCCTCAGGGTTTCACCTTCGTTGATTGTGAGAGACGGTTTGTTGAACCACTCCCTCGCTGCGGAACTTTGTCGTAGTTTGCGTTTTCGATTGTCGCAATCTTTGAGATATCAAGAGACCGGGCTTATTACTACCTTGGAGAAGAAAATCATTGCTTGTGAGAGTGGCTTCGTACCTCGGGTTTGTTTGTGAAAGATTGGGCGAAGGACGAGGACGAGGACGAGGACGAGGAGGAGCAAACTTGTAGAGTTGTGATCGTCTTGTGCGGTGGTTGACGAGATGGGGGAGGAGAAGCGGCACGAGATGATGGAGACTCTTTTTGGTGTTGAGTCTGAGGATTCAGACGACGCGCCGGAGGCTGTGCGCCCGGCTGCTTCAGATCATGCGTCTGATCACTCTGTAAGTGCACCTTCGTCCCCTTGTTCCTCTCGTACCTGACCATTGCTTTGCCAGTTCTCCGATCACGAAATCGCATCCTGTGTTTCCCGACTCCAGTAGCAGAGCGAGTACAGTGAGAGGTTCTTGTAGCTAGAATTGAAGAGAGTAGAGCAGCTTGTCGAAGAACTGCCCATATGATAACCCGGGCATTTCTGTCGGTCATAGAGCTTTTATCTGCAAACCTCAGTCTGCTCAGGATTAGGTCAATTCCTTTAAGGCGGCCTCCTTTCTTCATCGCCATGCAACTAGCTTTAGGATGATCAGTATGGCTATGGAATTGGATGCTCAAACTATGGAGCTCTCTGGATTATTTGGCATTTGCATCAAAGTCTCATCTTGTGATCAAAAAGGTTTTAAGCTAATCTGGGGTCTTCAGGCCCTAATCACTAGGCATTCACCTAAACTCCTTTTAGGATGCAAGTGTTGTAGTCCGTCCTCAAGCAGTGATGTGTTCACTTAATGGATCTATACAACAGTGAGCTACACATGAGGAGATATGCAAAAAATTCCATAGAGAAGTTTTTTTGTGGCACTTGAAATGAGCGTTGGGGCAGAACTTAGTACTGTCATTGTATGTAATGTTTCTCATTAGTCTCTGGATTGGTAATTTTAGTCTACCTGTGTAATGCAGTGCATCAATGTTGATTGAGAGAGGGTAATGCGTTTGGTTATTGTGAGTTCTGTGAGATTGGAGGGCTCTGCTGGGCTTGGCTGCAATTTCTAAAATTGGATGACCAAACATCCCACAGGCAAGGGAGGTGGCCTCAGAAGAGGGAGATGCAGGGTCTGAAAGGGCAAAAGTAGAAGAAGAGAGCGAAGGTG
>Ga0209208_10012047_pt1 | contig 11013 bp, 14 predicted proteins | sample S1TSphfallax_3_FD_187694 | JGI IMG/M metagenome (GOLD analysis project Ga0209208, IMG submission 187694) | Host-associated microbial communities from peat moss isolated from Minnesota, USA - S1T2_Fd - Sphagnum fallax MG (SPAdes) (version 2) | ecosystem: Host-associated > Plants > Peat moss >... | reverse complement strand
ACGAACATGAATTTTAAACATTTTCAAATGTGAAATAAAAAATTTGTAACTAATGACCAAAAAACAATCTATGATTTTCAAAGCATTAAATATCATACCACAAAAACATGAAAATAACTATATTGAATGAATACATGCAAAATATAAATTTAAGCTTTGATGAAGTTTGAAAGTATTTGGCAAAATGTGTAATGGAAAATCATTATATTTATAATAGATTAATGAATGTCATGTGGTAATTGATACTAACTAATTTATTTTAATATACCCAAAAAAATAAAGGTTGAAAATAATAAAATTACAATTGGCATTTGAAAATAAGGTTCTTAAAATCTTACAACATTGAATCTTTTTATAAAATCAAAATAATCTTATGAAATTGAATATGCAAATGAAACATAAGCGTCAATAGTAAAATAGAATATTTAAGTGTAATTTTCAAATAATCTCACATGTTAAATAGGAATTGATAAATAATAAAATAATGGTAATGTTGTATTTTGGTTTAGTGATCATGATATATTCATATTCAATAAAAATATTTTAAAAATTGAATGAACTTTTTTATAAAAAATTTAAATATTTTCAAATGTGAAGTAAAGAATTTGGAATTGATTTCAAAACAAAGTCTATAATTTTCAAAGGATTATATATCACACCAAAAAAAGATGAAAGGAATCATATTGAATCATTACATGCAAAACATATATTTTGGCTTTGATGAAATTTAATTTTTTTGGAAAAAGGTGTTATGGATAATAATTATAATTACAATTGAAGCATGTGTGGCAATTGATACTAATTTAAAAAATCAAATGATTTATAATGAATGTTATATGTAATAATATTTCATAAAAACTTCTTAAATGAAAATTTTTAGTAAATAATTTTTAATTCAACAAAAATGATGAATCCTATTTAATATGGATCGATTCAAATATTTTCCAAATAATTATATAGCCTATAACTATACATATCATTAAAAATCCACTTGTATGGAATCTGGATATTTTAGTGATTATGGATTATGATTATTCATAAAACATAAATATGCCCAATTACAAAATACTTTTACTTTCGCATTATTTTATTACTTGTTTTAAATAATTTTAGGACTATAATCTAACATGTTATTTATTTGGACTATGCAGTTGGTGGTTTCATCGTATATAATGTGATCCAAGTCATTTTCATAAATCAAAAATGAAATCAAAATAGAAACAAAAATGTCAACAACAAAACTATATAAGTAAATGACAAAAGGTTTTCAAACCTTTTGACAGGTCATGGATTGAGATTGGAGCATTACATTCAAATTGGAGTAAATATACATCTTCATTCATTAAGGATATGACATGTTGTGGATTTTGTGGATTCATGAAATTACACCTTCAAGGAACACATTTTTGTGTTGTTCCATACAAATTTGGAATTATTGTTGCTACAACACTATATGGTTGTTCAAACATTATTATGTCTACATACACAACCACTTGTGATGGTTTGCATGTGTATGTATGCAATGCATGTTTTAAATTCTATGAACAATTAGAATGGATCAAATATGTTGTATTTCAAAGCATGGATTATATGAAACAAATCCTTGCTAACAATCCGTTACATCTTCAACTTCTTTCATTTATTGATATATCAATGAAAATTGAATAACAAAATTATGGATTCATGCATGGCCAAATACAACCATTTGGGTTACTTAACAATCCTTTATTATATTGGAATTCCAAGTTTCAACCAACTAATACATCAATAGATGTTAAATTGGCCCTCAAAGATCTTTTGCACCAAAATTTGTCTTCAAATCTACTTATATAACAATACATCACCAATACTGAGAAACCAAATCCAACTCATGGATTATGTGTTTTTTTTCTCCCAATTGTACAAGAAATACTTGCAGAAACTAATACTAGTGAAAAGCCTTTTTCAAGTATGTATGTGGAACCTTTCATTCAAAATTTGTCGCTACTTTTTGACATGTGTCCTAGAATTCTTCACAATTTTGATGATGCCTTTGAAATTGGAGAATTAACTATGCGCAACAATGACAACCCTTTCAAAATTGAAAGATTATTAATTTGAGAAGATGGCATGTGCACCAATCCAACATTGAACATGTCACTTGAAAATGCATTATTCCCATTCCTATTTCCACATGGATGTGGGGCATGAGATGGATTTGGTGGTTTATTGGCTTATTTGAAACAAAAAATGTTTACATTATTTTTTGTTTTTACATTACATCCACCATACTTACTTTTGATGTACCAAGTGCAATGAGCAATTCAACTATTGAATGCTACAAAACATTTATGTTTGAAGAAGGATGTACAAAAATTAAAATGCAACATCCTCAATGATCAGAAATTGATGTTCTCAAGAATATTATGAAGTTCAAGTTACCACCCTCTATTCCATTAATGCCACAATGGCACCATACCCAATTCAAAGAGTTATTGGTGATGGTGGAAAACTTTGGAATGCCTCACTTTGACTTTTGATGAAACACCAAATTTGAGATGGAAAGAAATTAAAGACATTGAAAATCTTGCTATGTTTTTCAATAACACATTTTATTGGAAGGATTACCCAATTGAATGTGTGGCATTATTTTGCACAAGGTTGCAAGCTTTCATGTCAACCTATGTTCTTGGTGGTGAAAACATTCTTGGCATTGTCAAAGATCATGTAACACGATTAGAGTTGCAACATTGAGGTGGGTGAAAGCATAATTAATTTTAAATAATAATAATAATAAACAAGTACATTTTGATATAATCATTTATTAGACATTTAAATCCAACAACATATAGCTTGAAACCTTGTCAAATCTATCGTCAAAACACATTTACATATTGCATCAAATTTATAACAAATTTAATATTATATTGTATAACTTGTTGAAAAACCTTAGTATAATAATAATCAACCATAAGTCGAATAATATAATCATGTTTTTCATTGAAATAATTAAGCTTTTTTAGTTTTATTAAATATGTGTTCATTTATGGTACATTCCATTTATGTTAACAATAATCCAAAATTGTCTAAATTTTCATTATACTTTCACCTAGGTTCTGTACATACACACATCATATTATGGATAAATGACATTGATGTTAACCACATCACAAATGAAATAGTTGCAATGGTACCTACTACTATTGATGACAATCTAGAAAACTCATATTGCTAAACAATGAACATGATTTGGCATTGTTCAAGTTAATGGAACAAAAACAAATGCATCAATGTGATTCACGATGCAAAACAAATAAGCACATTGGAACTTGCAAATACAAATTTCCCACTACTATATTTGCTGCACAACATGTGGCTCAACATCCAATCATGCAAAGGTGGGTCAAAGAAATTCAAATCAAGTGTGTGATATTTTAGTTAATTAATCAGTTATTATCATCTTTATATTTGTGCAATCAACAATATTTACTATTAAGAAAGACCCCAATCTTATCTTTGCAAAATTCTTTTTATTTTGAACACTTGATTATTCAGGTTCAAAAATCTTCTGAATGTTTTTAAAACATGAACTTTAATATGAATTTTTAATATGAATTCCATGACAATCAAATTTTTCATTTAACACAATTTTCCATTATTAACATGATATTCACATATTAGTGGATATTTAAGTATTCAAAATTTAATCATTGTTTGAAATATTCACATGGTTTTTGACTTGTTTGAACTACTTATGAACCAAGTGGCAATACTATCGTCCATGTTATCAAGATCAAAATGTGGTGCCTTATCATTGTATTACATTGATATTATGGGGTGCACACATGAACATTCACTCAATCACATCTTCATATTGGTCATATTATCTTTTGAAATATGTTATGAAATGTGAACCACAAGGCACTATTAAATTGCATGATGCTAGTGCAAGAATTTTGGGATTTGTTGATGCAACCCCTTTGTAACTTCAATTGATTTCAACAACAATAACAACCAAACCTATACCTCCAACTGAAGCAACCCTGTCATGTTTACAAATCCCAATCATATCAAAAAATGTTTGTGTAAAGTATGTTGATTCAAAACCGCCAAACTTGCATACAAAAATGGTGACTAAATCCAAGATACTTGGATTTCATCCCATTGATATATATTGTGTGTGACCTTCTAACATGGCCCAATACACATTCACAAAGTATTGGAAACAATTTTCTCCACAACAACAAAAATTGAAAAAGAAAACATGTTTGGGCAAAGACAAATTAGGATTTTTCTTATATAAAAGTTAACACTTAATGCAGTTCACATACTTCAATCTTAACAAACATGTTGAACCATTTTTTTCAGCATATTATTAAACAATGTTTTTTTTAAAGAATGCGAATTGATATTTCCCACAAATATAGATGGATCATGTTATCATGAATGTTTGTGGTATTGTGAAGACTTTTAATTGTCTGCAATACTTCATATCTAAATATGGGAAAATAAACTTATATGATGATGAAAATCAAAATCAGATATACAACAAGCTTTTGGAGAAATAGTTTTTTGAAAATTCACAAAATTTACCAATCAATATCAATATTGATGTTACATGTGTTGGATCACAAATTGGTATAGTTGATCCAAATAATTGGATACATGATGTTGGTGATTCTTTGGAAAAAAAAATTTTTTCACATGAACAAATGCATATATTCAACATCATTTGTTTTAAAAAAATGGTTTGCATGCCATTTCAGGTACATAACTTATTTGATTTTATTTCATTTCAAATATTAAAATAACTACCATCAAGAAATTATGCATATTTCTATTCCATGTATGAAAGATATATTATGGTAAATTATTTTTTATATTTATATTATAAAACAAAAATTCTACAAAATATTATGCATATTCATTAAATTTTATAGTCAATTATTCTTATAGCTATGCATATTCATTATTTGTGAACATGTTTTATGTCAAGAACTCCTAGTAGTGGAAAGACATTTTTCATTCAATATTTGACCAAATACTATATGTTATTGAAATATAATGTTATCCTTATTGCAATAACAAGATGTGCAACATCAAGGCTTAGTTCAAAAGCTTCAACCGTCCACATCACATTTCATATACAATGCAAAAGATATGTTCGACCATTATAAGAATTAAATGTTGAATTTTCAAATTCTTAAAGGAAGTTGACATCATCATTATTGATGAAATGTCAATGATGACGAATACATTGTTGCAAAGCATTGAAATTAAACTACAGTAAATTGAGAATGATACAAATGAACAATATCATTTTAAGTTAGTGATTTTGGTGGGTGATCATGCACAACTTCTAGCAATATGTCATTGCCATCTGTTAGACATAGAAAATTATTGCCAAAAGCATTATGTTTATAATGTGATTGATTGGAATTTTGCAACATATCATACTTTGGAAACTTTAATAAGGCATGTTGAAGATCCAAAATATTGTTCTTTTTTTAACATAATCCATTGTCGAACACCAACAAAAGAAGAAGTTTCATCAATTTTGAACAATTGCTACATTAATGAAAATAGCAGAACAATACATTGATGACAAAACAACAATAATTTGCACACATCGGAAGGACATTGATTATTACAACGATTTGATTCTTCACAAGAAATTTTCAATTGACCAAATTTATGTTATTCAATTGTAAACAAATGCAAGGAATGTTGAACACATTCAATTTTGGGTGAACAATAAAATATTCAATCAGATGCAACATGTTGCATTGGGAGCATTAGTTATGCTGATTGAAAACATTGATTTAAAAGTTGGTGCTACAAATGGAGCCATTAGAATTGTAACAAAGTTGGAGTTTGATTTAGAAAATAATGTTTGTAGTATTTTTGTTACACTCAATCCATCAAGATATGTGCAAATAGTTCGAAAAAAGTGAATTCAAAACAAATATGATTCTCAAGGACGTTATCACAAAACATCATTTCCTTTAATGTTAGGTTATGCAATTACAAGGCACAAATCCCAAGGTGCAACAAAATCATCCAAATTGATGATACATATTCATGAATCTTTTGCACTACGATTAACTATGTAATGTTATCTAGAGTCACAAGTCGAAAAATTTTGAAAATTGTTAACAATATTCAACCTTTGAACATACAACCTATGTTGCCATGGTTTTTAGAAAATGTGAACATTGTTGTAAATTGAAATACTAACACATGTATCATTGTAATTTAGTATGCACTATGTGCAATTTTTTTGATTAGTTTTACCAATCTCTTTTCCACTCAATGCACAAATTGGGCGTATTTTTCTAGGTTCAAATTAAGATATCATTTCTTACAAAAATACCACATATATACCAAAATGTTATATTTACATTTTTAATTTACATCTTTAATATATGAAATGTTTAATAAATATTGATAGTTAATTACATTTGTTGTTAAGACATATTTGTAATTTGGTAAAGATATTTTGATAATTGATACATACACAATTGGAATCTAATATGTTAACATTTAATATGAAATGTTTTTACAAAATTGGCATCAAGGTTAGATAATATTATGCGCATTTATCATGTATTCTAACTACATGCCTTTCATGTTGACAACTTGTGCCCTTCTACAACTAATTCGTCAATTTTATTTTTCTAAAAATATAAATTTTCAAATTTAATAGCTTTCCTTGTGTCATTATGACCTTGGTTTCATGAACCATTGGAATAAAACAAACAAACAACCTTCCTTTATGTATATAGATTTTTTTTTTAATTCATTTAAACTTTTATTTGCTCATGATTGTTTCAAAGTTTAGATTTTTTAAGAATTAATATGAAATGTAGTCACATCTAATTAATAAAATCAATAATAGGCAATCCAAATTCCAATGAATGTTAATTGGATTTTGGTGCTTCAATTTCCAAAATCAATCACAATATTAAAACACACATTACTTTTAGAATCATTACACACCTTATAGAATTTAGATTTTTTATAAAAATATGAATTGAGATGCCCTTCACCCACTTTGCATTGTTTATTACATTTATTGAACATCAATTTAAAAAGGCTTTGAAACAAAAATTTGTTTTGTTCATTCTTGACTATGACCATGCATTGCACCTCCAATTTACTTGGGAGAAAAAAGAAAAACAATGACACAACAATTGAAATGGGAAAAACATGAATACCCTTCATAAAATTGGGCGTTAGGCCTACCTCCACTCCAGGTCCCAGAAGGGACCAACTAGTTGTTAAATAGTGACATAGTCAAATATGTTTGGGCATAAATTAATAGATTGTAGGGTTGTTGCTAACAGAGAAATGTGTTGTCTTTTGATAGCAATGTAATACAAACATGGTGGGACGAGTTGGATATCAAATTGGAAACATTCACAATTGTTTGCAATGTACATAAGTATTATGCCTGAAAAAGTTAGGCTTGTTTGTTGCCTTCTCAAAAAAGTGGTGCATGCTTGCTTATAGAAACTGAACCTTATATATAAAGGGACAACAACCTCATTCCATTTTCAGTTCTCATTCTAAGAGGTGGCTGGTTGCATGGTCTAGTTTTGAGTCCCACTCCAATATGATGGTTCTAGATCTCTAGTTTGGTTGCTGAGAATCAACCTAATACTGTAAACCAACAAATATTAGTTCAAATCTCATCTTTAGAACCAAGGAATGGACGATGTCAGTGCAACAATGAAAGGATTGAAGTGTTGCTGATGGAACATTGTGTGGAACCATTCTTGTATTACATGCAAGCCAACTTTGTGAACAATGGATGCAAAGGCATCACACATCACATTATATGTCCCTAGCTGCTCATTATCTTGGGCACAGTTTTGAAGGTGGATGCTCAATGGACCAACAGGTGAGTACAAACACACTAAGGAAGGAAAGCTGTAAGAACTCTAACCAAGTTTGGAACATAGTGGAAAGAATTTGCAAAAGATAAGAAAAACATGGGGAGGATAAATCATGTTGCAATCCGCATTCTGATGCTTTGGCCAAAACATGAAAGCATGCAAAGTTGGTGTACATCATATGTTTTATCAAAAAGAATGCTAGATAAGGTGTGGTGGTATTAACTATAAACACTCTAAAATAGAGTCTTGAAATGAATCCAACTATTTACCAATTAATTGTTCAAGGGGAGAGACAAGGGTTGGTATTGACAGAGTTCACCTGCAAGTGCCCTTGAAAAGGGAAGATGTTGATGTTGATGTGAACCAAAACCTGTAGCAAGAACAGGCACTGATCAAACAAAAACCTAGAGACTACAAGTGAACAAACATCTGTTCAATTCCCTCAATTGTTGTTGTTGGAGCTGTGGTAGCTGTTGAAATTAGACTCAAAAACTTGAAAAAGAAACAAGTCAAATAATAATAAAGAGTGTCAAAGTATGAAATAGAGAGGAGAAATGGTAACAATTCGTATGGGTGTTACAAGAAACAATTGGGTTGCTGTTGTACATTAGCAGTCAACCTAATGACAACCAACAATTTGCCTGACCCAATGTAAGGGGTTACAATCATGCTGGGCTCTTGATGTGTTTGTAACAATGGTGATTATAGTCATTCTGTGTGTGAAATAGTGAGACAAACCAACCTCAGAAACTTGGGAAAAAGAACAAGACTGGTTAACACCAAGATGAGTGATTAGGCAACAGTGAAAAGTTATGTTTGGCTATATTACAAAGTAAAAGGATGGTAAAGGAACCAAGTATGAGATGGGGAAGTTGGGAAGGGTTGTGAGGTGGAGCAATGATATGCACATCATGGGTCAATGATTACAGGAGGAACAATATTCCTGAGAGCACAGAGGAATGCTAGTATATCTAGGTTGTAGAATAACAAAGTTACATGGTCTCATCTTTCTCCTCATCTGCAAATGAACTTCCATGAGACATCATTTGATCACAATCTGAAGAACCTGAAGAACCTTAAGACAAACAACATGTCCAGCTGGCAATAGAGGAACTGGAAACTTCCCTGACAGCACAGACAAATGCTGTCTATTGGTTGTAGAATAACAAAATGACATGGTATCATATCCTTCTCCTCATCTGCAAATAAACTTCCATGAGACATCATTTGATCGCAATATCAAATAACTCCATGAACATTAGAACATTTTCTAATGACAGCTTCAAACCCTAAAAAAAAGCAACCTCATGAAACCAATCATCAGTAGTTTTCCACAACCAGAACTAAACCATGTAGATGAGATTTTTACAGAAGGAATAGTGGTGCCAGATGGTGACAAAAGGACATCACATGAATAAATGTGTTTGTCAAAAGAAAAGTAGCTACTAGAACAGTTTCATCTCTATCTATGATTTGGGATCACAACCCTAGCAATAATGATGCTCCATAACCCTGAAATGATATAGGTACCTGAGCATTGTGCCTCAAACACCACAGCCCATCATAAATGCAGCAATTCTTTTTTTTCAACAACTTCGTCACTATCACTTTTGTGTAACAGAATGTTCTGTTCTTCTAATTGATATGAGTGCAGTTGCCTGAGGTGAAGAAGATGGCACAGCAGGAGACAAGAAACCCAATAAGAAAAAGATGGACAGAGAAGCTCAAAATGCTTGAGCAAATGGCTGAAGTTAAAGAGTGGGAAAGATCTCTCAAAAGCATCAGAGCTTCATGGAGCAATATCTTAGCTGATGTATGTAGCTCCTCAGAAGAGGATCATTGACTGAAGAAGCTCCACAGTAGGGGCAGCATCATCACCAGATTGTCCCTGAGACTCCTCCTCCTCCGGCCAAAAGGAGGACATCAACTTTTTTTCTTTCACACACAGGAGGGTCATCGAAATTGGCCAGTGGGAATTTGGCGCTGAGGAGCCCAATCACAAACAAAAGGTCGTTGCTATTGCGAGAGATGGTAGTGATATCCCACCACACAAAGAAAGCCTTCACTCTGATGCCTTGAAGCTCTTCGAGCTGACCGTAAGACAAGACGCCCGTGATCACCTTGTCGTATTCCAACGGATACTTCTCTTCTATCAGGACTCTGCAGTCTCCTTCCAGATACAGAACAAACCTCCCGTTTGCTTCCAAGTTGTACCCTGTTACAGTCGGCGGCAAAATCCCTCGCGGGAATCCATATGTCTCAATCTTCTCGTACGCATCGGAAGACGATGTTGCCAATGACTTCTCGCTGCTCACCGCAGCAGCAGCAGCTTCAGCACTAGATGCGAGAGCAAAAGCCATCATGACACACATCACAGCAGCTGCGAGGTCATCGAGGAACAACCCTTGAACCCTCGCCATCTTCAAACCTCCTGCTGTTGCTGCAAGCGTCCTGCAGTTTCCAAAACCCCAAAACGAGAAAAAAACACTACTACTTCCGCAAAGACTCTTCCTACCTCCGTCTGGTCGAAGCTCGGAAGAAAATCGCTAGACAACCAGAAACTCTGCTTGTGATGGGGCGAGCAAGAGTGCAGAGCTTTAAGATCCGAGAATCCCTGGTAGGGAAAAAAAAAATTATTCTAGCATCTAATGATAATAGAATTGAATCTCAAGACAGAAATTTCTCTAGATTCCGACGCCAACAAAAATACCCAAATCGTTCGAGATTCAAGATCAACAAAACCCCACCATCAGGATCAGACCCTTCTGGAAACCAGCAGGAGGCCGGAACAACGACAAAACCTAATCTCTGATCTCTGATGAGCAACAACTCACGAAGTGTAGAAATAAATCCCACGGAGTAAGGACTGTCTAAAACCTCAAGCCTCCAAAACAAGCACCCACACTCAGTGCATCAAACCAACAAACAAATGGACACAACACGAGAGAAGAGAGAGAGTGAGAGAGAGATCAGATCTTTGAGGTCAAAGGAAAATCCCTCGCAAAAAAAAACACACACACACACACACAACAAAACAGCTTCAATCCTCAGTGAAACAAGGTTGTAGAAAAAACTGCAATCTGATAGGAAACTGAAAGAGGCTTGGAAGAAGAAAAGAATTGGCACTGTGGTTCCA
>Ga0209208_10012046_pt1 | contig 11014 bp, 8 predicted proteins | sample S1TSphfallax_3_FD_187694 | JGI IMG/M metagenome (GOLD analysis project Ga0209208, IMG submission 187694) | Host-associated microbial communities from peat moss isolated from Minnesota, USA - S1T2_Fd - Sphagnum fallax MG (SPAdes) (version 2) | ecosystem: Host-associated > Plants > Peat moss >... | reverse complement strand
GCCCGTTCCCTGTGTAACTTCCTCCTCCTGTCCCTGGCACCAAAAGGAAAATTCGAAACAGGGCAGGGCAGGGGCAAGGGCAGGGGAGGGGCAGGGGTAGGGGCAGGGCAAGGTAAGGGCAGGGCAGGGCAGGGCAGGGCAGTAAAAAATAAAGAGTAAAAACTAAAAACAAATAAAAAACAGTGGCCGAAGGTTACAGGCACCCACGGGGGACTTCACAGTGGCCTTCGGCCACGGGCACCCACTAGTTTTACCTAAGTCTAATGTTTAATACTTCGTTTCTTCTACTTTGTTCACCAATTGAAATCCAACCCTTTCTTTTATCTATGGCACATGCATTGTATTTTGCTAAGCCTAGTACAATCTTGCATGGTTGTAGCCCTAAATGATTAAATTTTTGGTGAGATTGCCACAATTGTTGCCATGAGGGAGATTTGACACCATTAGTTTTAAGTTTATTCCACTTTAGATTGCATTTTCATTTGCACTAAAGTAGATTTGTGATTTTCCATCCATTACATTTGAATTTGCCATTGGCATTTTAAAAATTAAGCTACATTCTTGCCTTGTAGAGTATCAAACTTTTTTTATTAAAAGGCATTTGAACTAAAATTGATATGGTTGTGTGATAGGGTGTGATTGCAATAAAATGTGACAAAGGCATAGTAGGAAGGTAGTGGAATATAATTAAATAGAATGAAAAACACTATAATCTTAAGGAGTTTTTTAAAATAACAAAGTGACAACATTGATATATTGTTATTTTTGTTCATTTTTCCGTGGTTATTGTTCGTTGTTAATCCAACTTGCATTCGCTTTTACTATTATGTATTGGAACAACTTTTGCACATTTCAAATGCTAAAATCAAGGATACCAAATACCCCATCATTATTGTTGTCATTAATACCAAAAAAAATCCCCTCTAACATTTACATATTGTTGACTATTTTTTTTGGGTTTGAAAACATTGGACTAAATAAGTTCACATCACTTATGTGTTACATCTATGTATGGGTTGTTGGTTGCAATAGAGAATGCCAAGAATGTAGGATGCATATTCTTTATAAATTTAATTCTATTATAATGGGGAACATTGCATCAATTTAAACCACTTAATAGATATTGATTCAAGTTCATCAAGAATGAAACATAGATGGTCAATAGCACAACCAACTAAAATTACAAATGGAGTAGGGGTTTTCATATTCATGAGAAAGGTTCCAAGGACTAAACGAGAGAGAAAGAAAGGAAAAAATGATTAATTTGTAGGAAAAATGCATACAACTAAATAAAGAATCAAAATCCAATTCTTGTTTATAAGGACAAACTTTACAAGGAGGCACTTGCTTATATGGAGGAACCATACTTGCAAGGGTTTGGCAAAAGGGTTTTGAGGATAATAGAAAGGTAATGAAGGTCAAGATTATGATATACATACATGCCTCTTGCAACTAGACCGACAAGACCAAATAAACTCATATAATTCCTACCCAAGTCTTTCATAAAGATGAATATGGAATTTTTCTTATCTTGGTTTGGACTAAACATAGATATAAAAGATGGCTATATAATCAAAGAATAAACAAACCACTTTTTCAAACTTGATTTGAATTTCGAGACGATCTCAAATTAAAGGTTGGAAATGACAGGTTTTTCTTTATATTGGGATAAAAATTGGAGGTTGTGTTGTCATTGTTCCTTTTCCCTATGATTATGTTGATGGTGTTGGGAAGTTCCATCTTGTTAACATGGGTGGTTCTTTTAATAGGTGTAGATTTTATATCCTTTACCTTTTTTAGCCTCCTTATTAAAACAATATTCTAGTTGTTTCAACATCATTGAAGAGCGTGACGACAATATGGCACCCTATAGCCTTGTGAATTGATAACACTATTTTAAAAAAAGATGGTGTGCAATTTGGCTCCTACAACCTTCACATTTTTATTGTTCAACAACTTTTTGAACATTATATCCTTGGCCCTTTTCTCTTGGGTAACACATTTTGCCTCTTTCTTTGCTTCTTGGACAACTTTCCTTTGCTCCTTCTCTTTCTTTTTTCTTTCTTACTCCATATGCATTCTTTTCTCATGGCCTTATCTTGTAATGGAACCATGTATTCTACCAATGTCATGATAAATGAATTTGTGTAGTCAATTATGGGTTTTCCCTTGTTGCAATGAAGGATAGACACTTGAAGGAGTGCCAAATTTGTGGAAATGTCTCCTTATTGCAAACTATGACCAATTTTTGTTGTTTCACATTTTCCTTTTATGGTCCAATTGGTTCTGGATCATTTGTATCCAAATAATTTTCATTGTCTTGTTGTTCTATTTTTTCATCTTCAATGAATAAATGTTCATGGACCTCTTTTGTGCATGGCTCGCTGTCATCTTTTTCTACATTTATGTCTCCATTTCTAAATGAAAAGTTACATCTTTTTCACCCTTTCCCTTTGCCTAATGATCAAAATCACTACTACCTTCTTTAGTTTTTAAATTGTTGTTTTCCTATAAAAGTGTAAAAGGTCCATATTTTTTTCAAAAACATGTGGAATGTACAAATAAATGCTTATAGTAGCAAAAATCACGTTTGATATTTGCTTTTGACAATGTTATCTTCAAGGCTTTGGACACCCATTTTACTAAGTCTTTTTTGTTGGAACATTTTGATTGTTTTCAAGTAGCCACTTGTTCCTCATTGTTTCAAAACATCCTTGAAAGGCTTCATAAAAATAACATATAATTGTTATAAATCAAGACTTGTGTGTCAAAAGAAGAGTGAGCAAGTCAAGTCCCATTTCCTGTGTTTTTGTAACCGCCTCCATGTTGACATGAGGCACATGTCCATCTAATGTCATGAGATGTTTCTAATTTGGAAAGATGTTAGCTAGAATATTGTTTTGAAAATGAGACAACCATGCCCAAAACAAGTGCTTGTTCATCCATGTTTTATCTTACATACCCATTATGCTTATGGACAATTTCATATTTTTCAATGTAGTTCTTCCTCCCTTTTGTCCTTTGAAAATGTAGAAATTTGGGATTGAATGCCTTAAAACATTGATGCAAACAAGAAAAATCATCCATTCCTTAGTTTTGGGGATCACTTTGTATATGGTCTATGTTCCACATCTAGATAGGACTTTAACTTTGTTAGTTCCTTGCTTGCACACCCATTTAATCTACATTCCATATCTTAAAAGGTAGATATTTGTGTTGATCACATAATGTTTTCAAGTTGTCATAAAAACTTTCACAAATTGAAGTTCAAACCTTTAACTTTGTGAATGTTTAGACCTTGTGCATTACACAATGTGATCTTTAGGTGCCAATGATGGAATCACCTCCATGCATTAGTTCTTAATATGCCATTCACAAATGGTGTTGCCCTTTCTTATGTAATTTTTACAACTTGAAATGCCCAATGGTCATTCCGTAGCCAATATTTTTGCATGTCAAGTAACCATTGTACCATTTTCTTCTCTTCAACAACATTTAAGATTTGTAGCAACCTTAACCTTACAATTGGTGGTTTGTCCAAAATTGAAAATAATGATCTTAGAGAGAACAAGGTGGAATTTTTCAATGTCTTGAAGTTATGTTAATAGGTAATTTTTGTCAATTATTGTTTTGACATATGCATTAGTCCATTGAACTTAAATATTTTTCATTTTTATTATGTTTGATTTGTGTTTTTGTTGGGATCAGGTGTAAGTGTGGCCCTTACATGTTGCAAATTCATGATGTTGTAAAGTTAATCTATTGCTGGGATTTGCTTTTGAGCCCATTGAACGTGTGTTTTTTTTTCAAAACCTTGGTTGTATAAATCGTTTAAACCTTGACTATCTTCTATACATGCATGAATCATGGACATTGATTAAAAAATAATGAATGTCAACCTAAACAAATGGTTAACCATCCTTGTGTAGATCTCCCTATTTTTAGTGTTTTCACTTGTTATCCCTAGAAAATTATGGATAAATGAGTGGATTTAATGGAATTGATTGTCCATTGTCCAATCTAATTACTAATCCAATTACAAACTACTTTTTTGATAATAAGTATAATCATTGAATATTTCCTCTGTTGTTATGCCTTCCATTCTTGGGGCATGTTGTGAGGTTTCATTGTCATGAAAGAATTGTTATTAAGTTGCTAGAGAAAGGGATTGAAACTCAAGGGTTCAAAGCATGGTTGGGGTACCCAAAAAGACTGTTTCATTTTATATTCTTTGGACCCCTTCATTTAAACATCACATTGAAACTTAACGACACATTCATATTAAAAGTTTGATTTTATTCATAGATAGATACATTAGGTACTATTGTGTGCATAAAATGTCAAATTTGAACAAGTTCCTATCAAGTCCTTGAAAAAAATTCAAAACTTTGCTTCATGAGGAAAAAAAAAAAAAGGTTCAAGGATTCAAAGAATGTCTAAACAACTTTTTTTGGCCCAAGATTTTCACCACAAACACCTTATGTGTTAATGTGTATAAAATGTATGAATATGATAAGAACCAAATGCCCTATTGTAATGTAAAATGTTTCAAAAAATCAAATTTTTAGGAATTTTGAACCATTGATAAAACATGGTCCACATTGAATAAAATTTATTATTCTCACTTTCATAAGTGAAAACAATAGATACTTTAGAAGCCTATGTAAAATTTGGAACAAAATTATTTCATTGACATGAAAAAAAAATGTGAAATGTAAGACATGTTATGGGAAAAGTAAAGAAAAAGGGGAATTTGGGAGTCCTTGGAACAAGTCTTTAGGGTTCAAATGTGGTACCTTAATTTTGCTTGGACCCCAAGGACAATGAAAAAAATCCAACTTGTGGCATTAAAAGTTAAAGATCTTGCAATGAACTCAAGGTGGAATGAAATTAGACTTACCTCCAAACTAAATTCTATGAAATAATTTTTGTAGGCCCAAATAACAAAGGCATTATTGTTTTTCTCCCACTTTGAACATGAGATGTCGAGGATTTGGTATTGACAAGGTACATACAATACACTTAATAATTAAGTGTAGGAGTCAACATATCAATAAGATTTGGCTAGAACAAGTGAGAAGTGAAACATAACATACAAAATCACCACATTATGGATTCATTCCCCTCAATGATTGTACTTGTTGGAAGGTTCACTACTTACCATGGATCAATTCCCTCAACAAAATTTACTTGCTAGAAGGTTGAATACTTATTATGGATCATTTCCCTCAATAAACTCTACTTGTTGGAAGGCCAAGTAACATCCTCATTCAAATTACAACAAGCATAATTTTCTAGCAACACCAAAATGTCTTGAACATGCACTATTAACTTGATATCCTTTGTGTGTCATTCAAAGGTTACTTCCACATCACATGTAAATCTTATTGTCACCATTCATGCTACAAGAAATGAGGTCCACATGCTCTAGAACCAAGCTATGGCCATTGATAAGGCATTCTTACCGTCCTTTGAATTTAAACATGTCTTATGATAAGTATATTTTATTTCAAATTTTAGTTTAAAAATTTATTAATGTGTGCAAGTTAATTAGTATAACTTTCTAGAACATGTTTGAAATATGTGTTAATGCATATCTAAGATTTGAGTTCAAATAATAATAATTATGTACAAGGATTGTTATAGGTCATTTTTAATAAGTTTCAAATATGTGTTTATGCATGATTAAGATTGCAATTAGTTGCCTGGAAATATGGGTACTAACAAGGTGATTTATTTCATTAGAAACTACATGCCCATTATATTTCATTTAATTAATACCCATATGATGATTCCAATGATAATAACTTATGGATTCTTATTGCACACAAAATGATAAAGAAAAACACATGTTATTATTATCTTAATAAATGTTTCTTTAGAATCCTAAAACAGTGAAGACATTCATTCCTCCATGGTAGACTCCTGAATGCCCTAACACCATTAGGTTATGTGCAATGAATTTGAACATGTACCCTATCCTATATAACATTTGGGAACATTGTTCCCTAGGCAAAGGTAATAGAGTCCCTCTTGGTTTAACAACACCCTACCTTACTAAAGCCTCATATAGAAAAAGGATTTCAGAATTTGGTGATGAGAAATGTTGTTTTCTCATGTTGTTTTCTCCAATTTGTGAGATAGGTGGGTTGGCTATCATCCACAAGAGGGTTTTGCCAGATTTGGCTACAGGTCAATTGGTTAAGTTAGTGGACATTTAGTGTGTGATCTAGATTCTATTTGGAATCGCATAATCATCTCATTCTTTCTGTCGCGACAAAACTACACACCTGCTGATTCCACAGGTTTCCAAGTTGTCTTTTGTCACAGAATCTGCTGTTAATACAGATTCTGGGGTTGTTTAATCTACCTGTGTGACATAATGAGTGACCTCTGCTAGTTTACAACATACATACCTATGGACCATTATGTTTGGGAACATCCCCTGGAGGTGCATTCCGCCTTGGCCTCTGGGTCTAGTGACTCACTGAAAGGCAGATGCTTTTTTCTTAAGGGGTGTTCTAGTCTATCTTCCATGTTTTGAAGGGTGATGGTCAGTGTGGTCCAGTTGCTTGCTTCTCCACCTCCTTGCCAGTGTCTTGTCTTGTTTTGTTTTGTTTTGTTTTTTTTTCTGATAATTTTTGCACCCTGGGGATCAAAAAAAATCCAGTGTGAAGTGTACAAAAGGTTTTTTTTTGGGAAAAATTGTGCAAAAGTTGATATATTTTGAGGGAAAAAAAGGTCAAAAGTCACCATCTTTGGACAATGAGTTCTTGGAGGTGGCCAAAACAAAGCAGGATCCTCTAGCCAAATTTGGCTCATACGATCGCCAGTCCAAATACTTTACAGAATTGAAAACAACAAACACAGCTCCTTCCAGACCCATCTCCATAACCCACTTTCGACCTTTGCTTGCAATTCCTAACCCCTAGGTTTTAGAACCCTCACAACCTTTATGACAATTCTTTGCTGTTTATTGAGGACATAGTTCCTTTTTTTTCTTGGAATAAAGTCGTTGGCATTTGCACTTTTTTTATAGTAAAATTTATCAACTGTAAATCAAATGCAAGTGCCCATGGTAGTGAGACTTGTCAACATGTTGATAATAGTCATTTTGAAATCTAGTAGGGTTTGCACCTTAGTCGGTATAATCATTGTTAACCCCATGTGCATTGTCTTTTTTTTCCTTTAGCAATGGGCTGTGCTCCTTCAGTGGTAAGACAAACAAAGAAAAGAAATGATCTCCATCACCACCCAGGAAATTATTTCTTCCCTATAGACATAGTCCTTCACATGTGTGCATGAAGACACTGAGGATTTCTTACAGAATTGTGCTAACAAAGTTTGGAGGAATAAAATGTCCACAAGGTCCCTTGGCTTTATTCTTCATCAACTACCTTAGGCAAACGAGTCTCAATCACATTGCAAAATTCAAAGCGTCATCCATCCTAAGTCCGAATAGTTATGACAGGGTTGGCTAAATCTGAAACTGGGCCAAAACTATTTTGCTGAGTTGCCAAACCAGCATGCTTCGACTTTTCTTCATGCAAATTTCTTTTGCAGGGCCACATACTGAGCACCACTTTTAGGTGCTCAAAGAACTCCAAAGTGCCCAGTCATGAGAATACCAAGTGTATCCAGCAGAATGAAAAGAAGAATTCAAGAAGTCATTCTGTAGTTAAAAATGTGAACATTAGGTTCACAATACCTCTATATCCATATCCACTCCTTTTCTCATTGCAGTGATTCTCTCTTCCCCCTTAGACACAAAAATGCACTCTTAAGGGTGTCTTTCCATTGAGCAGTTGCACCTTCAACATTGGAAGTTTGACTTCCCACATTTGACTTCAGATGCTTCAGATTTGCAATTCAGCTTTGCAAGACTTGCAAGATGCACTCTTGGCTGCACTTTCGGCTTGGGAAGGTCATGCTAATAGGAAAGCAATTGCAGCTTGTGATGCTGAAGGAGTAGCTCCTCTCAATGGAAAGGGATCTAACTTTCCTACCTCCATTGATTTTGCAAAAACCTATGTTGACTCATAAGGTCTTTTATCCATGCACTGATCCATCACCACTCTCAGGAAACTTCCAGAAGCCATACTCCTTCATCACTTGGGCATCCCTCCTTGTCTTCATCTGCAAGGTTTCTCACCCAAAGATGGTACGGCCTCTTGGGTTTTGGTGACACCTCTACTAGTAACTAGCTCACTATATTACAGCTGCTCATGACTGTGGCTCTTCTCTCATCACTTTGTACCAGTGGCACACAAACAATTGTTTTCCTAGCCAACTTTTCGATGCCAAAAGAGACATAGCAACCAGGCTCACCAAAAAAAGTGCTACTTTCACATTACAGGTAGGTAGTTGATGTTGATATATGTAAAGCTGTAAACTGTAAAGCACCATGGAGGGCACCATTATCAAGTGGAATCTTTCCTCTGCAAAAGGGGTGGGCAATTTTTTTCTAGAAATCTCCCACCTCTTTTTTTTCCGCTTTTTTCCATGATTATTGCTGGATTATCATGGGGAAAAACTGGAAAAAGAAAATTCTACTGGTGACTTACATCAGGTACTGCTCCACTCCTCAGTCATGACCCTCCTCTTCACTATTTATCATCTAGCACTTAGCAATTAATGTAGGATTTAGGTCCCTTTCTCCCATACAATATTATCACCCACTTCTTTGATGTGCTTTCTTGGAACAGAAATTGGCCGATATACATCATCATGTGTTTGGGTTCTCATCCATTTATCAGTCAGTCATTGGTGGACACACAAAGACAAAAGATCCAAGAGATGAGAGTTAAGTTAGTAGAGATGTTGGGTGGGCAAGATTGAGGGTTCCAATCTTACTATCCAAGTTGCACTCTGGCTCACCAGAACTCCTCTCACCAACTCCTCGAGGCTGTAGCTTTTCATTAGCTATTTGTGAACTTGGTCAATGATGTGATGGAAGTTCCTTGCATGGTTGTATATTTTTCAGCAGTTGCCACTTTAGTTCATGCACATGATAGAGAAGAATTTGGCAGAATTTCAGTTTGCAGACCCTTGACAGTGCTAGAATGATGGTATGTGAGGAGAGCACAGAGGAAGCTTGGAGAGTTTTTTAAAAAATGCCAATTTTGCATGATGTGGTATCTTGGAGCATGAAGCTTTCGAGGAATGCGCAGACTGGAAAGGGCAGAACACATTCACAACTTTTTGTCACATGCAATGGGAAAGAGTGCAGCTTGATTCTGTTTCTTTAGCAAAAGTCCTGAATGCAGCACACAGCCAGTCTAGTAGTACTTGCAGAGGGCAAACAGGGTCCAAGGCAGATCCTTCAAAGTGGTGGATGCAATTCAATTTCCTTGTTGCTGCAATGTAACTTCTGAACCAAGTCTGTGGATTTGAGGTCTTTTAGGTGGGTGGGTGTTAGATATAGGAATGGATAGAACTTCATTTAGTGGTCATTTGTATAGTATTACAAAACATTGTGAAAATGGAACATACCCACAACTCATAGTCCAAATTTGTAATGTCATGCAAATGAATTTGTACTAATGTAAACCTCTTCTGGCTTGGGAGGGTAATGCAAGACGAGTTTTATGAACAAAACAGCCTAGGGAGTAGATGTAGGTCTCTAATTGTCACCTATACCTTAAAAATTTAGACCCTATTGGAAGCAACTGTTATCATTTTATAAACTATTTGGGACATATTCTAGTTCACTATTTGCCTCCACCAACACTACCATTGCACTTGTTCATACCCAAAAATTTCATCTTTTAAAAGAGTAGGAATTCATATACCATAGTACATTTTTAAAATGCTGAATTTTGGAAAATATTGACTAGATATGTCAAAATTTTCAAAAAAAAAAAAAAAAGGGCAAAAGGAAACTTGTGCGATAACCATAGTCTACATTTGAAATTGTGCTAAAATTGTGCATACCCAAATTTGCACCTAGCCATGGTAGTGCAAGATCTTAACTGTACCTCCCAATAAAGGCATTGCATACTTATGAAATAGACTGCACTCTTATTAGAACATTTTATATGCTAAAAATTATAAAACTCAATATTTAGTTGTTGAAAAAAAAAATCAAAATACATTTATTCAATAGTTAAGTGCCAAAGCCATTTGGTACTATGGTATTGTATATTTTCTTTTGGGTACTTCTAGGTATGTATATGTTAACCATAAAGCTAAAACATTTAAGGCAAAAGATTAGGGTATTTTGTTTTGAGTTGTCATGAATGGTAAAAGTTACATGCCACTTGGTACTTTCCAATGGATCAACTCCTCCAACTTGTAGGCTAAATATAAGCACCACTTCTTGGTGGTCTAGGGTTCATTTGCACATTGTGTGTTCATTACTATAGCAAAAATAAACAAAAATGAGAGGCAATTATCAAAGTTGAAAGACATCACTGCAATCACAAAGTGTGAAATAAGCTACAATGCCCTAAATACCATTCACAAAATCTAAAGTGGTTGGGATGGATGTAATTTTGAAAACACAAGTATGTAAACTTTTTAACCTTTGCTTGTTTCATGTTGTTTCTTCTCTCTTGTTTCTTGGGACATCGCAATATTTATGTGTAAACATCAATGCATGTGTCCACCCTATCCCTTGGTTATAATCTTCAATCTCTCTTTTATTTTTATTTAAATCTACAAGTGAAAGAGTTCAATTTGGTTGTCAATGCAAGTTGTTCATTCTTGTAAAATATTTTGTGAATTTTTGTTGTAGAAATATATTTGTTAAGGTTGTTGAAATTCATTGAACAAACAACTTGCACACATTTGAAGTAAGAAACTTCAATTTGAATGATTATATTCTCAAAATATGTCTATACATTACAAGTAACATTCAAATTTTGTTGAAGTAATGTGTGATGTGAAACACAAATCAGAATTGATAAGATATGGATGAGCCTTTTGACAATGTTTGCAATTTGTATCAAAATTTGTTACAATCAACGAAAGTCTTGGCACAATTTGGTGATAATAGGTGAAAATCTAGTGGAAA
>Ga0209208_10012045_pt1 | contig 11014 bp, 7 predicted proteins | sample S1TSphfallax_3_FD_187694 | JGI IMG/M metagenome (GOLD analysis project Ga0209208, IMG submission 187694) | Host-associated microbial communities from peat moss isolated from Minnesota, USA - S1T2_Fd - Sphagnum fallax MG (SPAdes) (version 2) | ecosystem: Host-associated > Plants > Peat moss >... | reverse complement strand
CAAATAAGTTAGTAATGTTTATAAAATTAACAAAAGAAAAAAAAACATATCCGAAGAAGAAGCAAGTGATCACCAACCCAACAAAGGGCCAAGAACTCCTCCAACATTTGTGTTCCATGCACAATATTCATTAACAAAAATAAAAAGTTAGAAAAACTAGAAAAATTATAGACAATGAAGACATCAAACAAAATGAAAAAAAACGACGTCGCAAAAGACATAAATCAAGAGATGATAACACTTGGCATTGGCCAACTTGTACCTAAAATTCTTTACACATTCAAAGCATATCTATGTCTCTTTCACTACCAAATTTTCATAACTTCATCATAAGGAAAATTTTGAATTGTAAAAAAAGATTGCCCAAAAATGCAAACACACAAACATCAAGCACCTAGTTAATCAATTGTAAAATCTAAACTTGATGAAATTTAGGTTATTGTTGATGACCCCAATTGTATGATGACATAGCTTCTTGCTATGGGAATACACAAACATAAGAATCCTTTGCAATGAGTTTAATTCTTGCAATTTGTTGCTCTTGGAACAATCCTTTGCAAATGAATTTTGGTGGGAAGTGTGAGAAGTCACCACCGCACACTCAAGAGATTCTTGAAAAGTGTAGAGTAGCAGGAGATGTGATTGTTGATGATGAAGCCCAAATAGCAATAATACTCAGCTTCTTGCTATGGTAACACACATGTGAGAATGTCTTTTCTCAGTCCTCCACAATGTCATCATACAAGACATGCATTTAATGTATGTGGCACATACCCACAAACATTCACTTCTGGGTTCCGAGTTCTAGACCTTGTTGTGTTGCAACATGTTTTTGCCATTATATTCCATAGCAATGAAATCTGCAAACTGCAAGCAAGGTCCTCATACCATATCACACAGCATCAAGCTCACAAGGCTCTTCTTGGACCAGATCCTCTGCAGCATCCTCTGTCTCATCAAGACAGCATTCAATTCTGATTTCTAGAGCCTTGTTTTGCAAATATGTTTTGCCGTCAATTCCATTGCAATGAATCTGCTGCAATCTGCAAGCAAGGTCCGTCCATACCATAATCCCACGGCAGCAGGCTCACAAGGCATCCTTCTCCTCTTCTTGGACCAGATCCTCTGCAAGATCCCCTCTGTCTCATCAAGGCAGCCATCATCACAGATGCCCAACAGATCATCCATCAACCTAACAGGAAACAAAACCCATTGCTGCCAACTCTGCTGGATCGAGACCATGAGAACCGCACGTTTCAGCCTTTGTCCTGTGATGGGTGGCGCTTCTTCACAGATCAGCTGTTTCTTGTTGTAGCAGGAGCTGCTCTTCTTCTGTGGTCGTGCATAAGGAAGTCAAGAATCGCCACAATACGGTTTTCGGTTTAGGGTTTAATGTCAGAAGAAGCAGCGAAGCTCGTGAGGAGCGTGGAAGAGAAGAAGAAGAGCAAGCATGGCTGTTTCAATGCTGGGAGCTTGCTCTCACCTACTACTGCAGCAGCAGCAGCAGCAAACAGTTCGTATGGTTGGTCGAGAGCAGCAGACTTGTTACAGCATCATCATCTGCTGCTACTGCAATCCGAAATCGAGCACCCATTTCTCCCGAAGCTCTCAATCTCTGGCCTTGGTTTCCAGGTCACGGATTGCTGCTGCAAGCAAGGAAGACGGTGCAGTTCTCCAAACTTCAGAACTCTTGAGCTCTCTTCTTGTCATCGGTGACGGAGATTTTTGGAGGAGAGATAGATTCTTCCACACTTCTCTCTGTCTGTACGCCTGATTTTGGGATGCAAATGCGGATGCAGGTGTTGGAGAGAGGAGGATTTCCGGCAGCAAAACAGAAGGAAGAAAATCCTTCTGTGCTGATCAGTGCCATCAATCTTGCAAGAATCTTGCTGGATGTTCCAAGAAACCAAAAAAGTCGTGGAGGATTTTGGCTTCCTCATCAGCCACAGTTGCAGCAGAGGTACATTATTTTTTGCTCCTTGCAGCATTCTTTCCAGTGATAGATACTCAGTGTCTCTCTCTCTCTCTCTTCATCTCTTGCCTCTGGGTGGTGCGAAGTATCTTGTTATTCTTGGGTGGGTGGTTGGGCGGGTGCAAGGCATCATCACAGGTATGGGAAGAAGATGCTCCTTAAAAAGAGAGAGACAGCTGTGTGCATTCCTGATGATGATCCTTGAATGAGATTTGTGTATGCGGTGATAATGCTCCCTGAAGAGAGATTTGACAGATTTATGCATTGGGTGATCATCCTTGAAGGGTGAGATTTGAGAGAGATTTGTGCATTGGTGACATCCCTTGCAGAGAGAGACTTGAGTGAGATTTGTGCATTTGAGCATATAATGATGAGCAATTGGGGATTGCAATGGATATAGGGAAGAGGAAGAGCACAGATGAATCAAGAGATGATTGAGAGAGCTAAAATGGAGCTTCTGCAATCAGTTTTGGATACAGACCGGGGCTCCAGTGCCTTGATTGAGAAACGAGCCATTATTGAAGAAGCTATGGTATGCTGCAATGCAATGCAATGCTAAAAAACACAAACTCTTGTTTCTGTTCCACATGATCCTTGTTGAAGAGCAACTGTTCTTCTGATTATCAACAAATTTTCTGGCCCGTTTATCTGGTTGCATCATCCATTGCCGAGCAAGCCATTTTGTCTGTCATATTCTTGATCAGTTTTTCTTCTGACAACAAAGCAGACATCTGTTTTGAAGCTGAAGAAGCAAGCTGATGAGGGATAAGGGGAAGGCAGGTGGAGTTGGAGAAGTTTGATGCAGGGTTGCCTTTGAAGCTTGAGCACCTTGATGGGACTTGGCTCCTTCAGTACACTACTGCCCCTGATGTCATCTCCCTCTTACAGGCCTCTCAACTCCCATTCCTTCAGGTTTTTCACTCACATCCCCACACCTTTCTGTCTGTCTGTCTGTCTCTCACTCTCTCGACATATCTCTCTCAGTTCCTTCAGTTTCTCAGAAACAAAGTTTAAGAGGAATTTTTCCTCATGCAATTGGCTGAGGTACCGCACAGATCAAGCTTCTGGGTGCTGCACATTACAAACAGATTGGGGTTCAGATCTTGAGGACCTAGGAAACAGTTGATCTAGATTTTGGGTCTTCACAATAGCTGAAGAATTATTCAACAATCTTAAGAGGTCTTCTGAGAAGGTTTTCTGTCACAGTTTTCAGGTTTTGGTTAACCTTGGAGCTAGAATGTTTCTAGAGTTAACACATGTTCAGAGGGTTCCCTGACAGACAGACAACATGGGTTGAGCTTCAAAAGCCTGGAGATTGAAAGTTGGGGAATTGTATCTATCAGGTAGGACAAGTGTACCAGCAATTCAAGTGCCATGGCAGTACTCTAGGTGGGACAGTGAAAAACATTGTTCGGTGGAGTATTCCTGGCCTCTTACAGGTGAATGAGTCCCTTCTTGTATGTCTGCATCAACAATCAGTTGTAAATCCCTTTTATCTTCATTGCTCTCTACCATGTCTTGTGCTTGCATGAGTACTGAGATTCCTCTTGTGACTTTCCAAAAGATGTTCAAGAAGGTTCCAGGGTTAGAGATGTTGTATGTGATTTGTTTGGAAATGAAGAGGTTTTTGTAAACAAAAGAAGAAGCCATGTTGCATGAAATTGGCTTGATTTTTCAATCAAAGCCCCATATGTAATATGTGTGTGGAACAATCTTTAGGGCAATCCTTGCATGATTGGGATCAGGAGATGTGGATTTTCTTTGTTACAGGAGAATGAAGGAGCAACACTAATCGTGACAGCCCAATTCTCAGTAGCAAGTTCACGCAGCATTGTTCTTCAATTCCAAGAAGTTTGTCTGATTTCCTTGATCCCTATTTTCATTCACATTTTTTTGTCTTCACACAATACTGCCTTTTGAGCAATAGACTGTGAATACACAATGAAATCAAAAAATTTCTTTCTGTAAAGAAAGACAGCACATGTTCTTTGATATGTTCTTTTGTGCTCAAAGGCTCTGCACAAGAACAAACACAAAGGTTTCTCTATGAGAATTCTATCCATGCTTTCAAAAGTCAATTTCTATATTGGAGGGACAACCTGTGACATATTGATCAACAGGTTGTCAACTAGAGGTCCTCTGAAGCTTCTCTGTGTAATTGGGTTGGTGCTTGTTATTGACGTATTGGGTTGTCACGAAATTCCAGGCAAGAGTTGGTGAGGTTGAAATCAGTGCTGATTTGCAAGCCTTTCTTGCACCTGCCTTTCTTCCCCGCACATTTCTAAACTTACAGGTGAATTTGGCAGATTTCATTGACTTGTCTTCGGCGAGAATAGTTTCTGCATTTCTGGTCACAGCATGAGCCAACCTTGGTTCACAGATCCACCACACTCTATTCTTTTGTCATAACACAAGGTCTCATATCTCTTTCAATTTTGTAGTTGTGTTTTAGGGTTCAGGCTAATGAAACTCAGAAGTGTATAAAAGTGCAGAAAAAGTGAAGGAAACTGGAAAGAACATGGGTTAACGCACACCTGCAAGTCTGAAATGCAATGCATTTGAGATACATAAACACAGGAACTTATCAGTGACTGTTTTGTGTCTGGTTATTATTTTACAGATATTGCAATTCCTTAGGAGTTTAGATGTGCGGGTGTCCCTTGCTGGACGACAAATTCAAAGCACCAAAAGGTAACCCATTGTAAAGCTTGCAAGGAAACATCATATTAAAGCAGTTGTAAAGGAAAACGCCTCTTTTACTGTCACTACTGTGTGAAACCTTATGTTGTGGAGTGTTGAAGATAGCGGCGAAACTTTCACATAGCTAGCAAAATCATAAGAAGAAATTCTCAACAATGTTAACAAAGAAATGCTACTTCTGATCACAGTTTTCTGGAGACACTAAGAACATCTGAAGCCACTTGAAAGTGACAAAGTGATCATTGTGAGAGCAATTCACTTGCTGTTAAGAATGAAGTTTAGTAGTTACATATAGGCAGGTTCTAACATCTAGAAAGTATTCTTGTAGGGCACCAATTGGACTACAATATTATCTTACATTTCTTGACAACAACATGCTTTTGGGACGGGTGCTTGGTAGTGGAGGTGTTTTCATCTTTAGCCGGACACAATCCTATTAGGAAGACCTCTATTCAAATGTATATTGGATCAATTTATTGCAACCAAAAGGTAACAAACAAACATCAAGGGGGAGAGTTATTTACCCACACAGGCACATGCCTGAAGTTTTGATACATGTCCCTTGGGTCTCATTCTTGCAACAGTAAACTAAAAATGCATGGAGCAAGAGGAGAAGAAGTGAGCAAAAGTTGGTGATCTTAAAGTCATGAGAGAATGTGACCTTTCTGTAGGTCAAAAAAATTCCTGCAATCCTTTCATGTAGTATTAATCATAGCTCCGTTCTTCTACCCTTTGGTTTGTACATGTATCCGTTACGCCTTTCAAAGTACAAAAGGTGTGTATGTTGGTGTTTTGCATGACAATGTGAGAGTGCTCATTTGCTTTCTTCCATCATGTTGTAGAAAATGGTTACTTTTAAAAAACTTTCATTGCAGTCTGGTCTTTGGATATGGTTTCAAGCAGCCTAATTTTTACTGGTGAAGTCTTGCCAAAATTTAAATTTATTAAGGGGGTTCGAGATAATTTTTGCATTGCTTTTTATCATCATATTGAGCATAGATTTATGTACATCTAGAATATATGCACACAACATTTTAATAACCATATGTTTAGTAACCCTCATCTTTTTCACAATACAAAATAATGCTTTCACAACATTAAGATGGTTGTTGAATGATTCATCACAATCTCCAACTAGTCAATAGTGATGATACACAATATCTAATGCCTCATTCACCCTCTATTATGAAATATGCATGTGCAACTCAACCATTAATTTTGTCACTTGCCTTTGAACATTGGAGCTTGACACCTTTCACAATTTGGTAAAACATGTTCTTGATCACATAACATTTTAACCTTGTCTTAGAATCCCTAACTTTGGCCCAAATGTAATTGATGCCAATGTTGATATTTGTAGTCCATCTCAACATAATTGTCTCATGTGTCCCCTGCACATGGGATTGGAAAAAAAGAATGAATAAACTTAAAACTAATAGTTGGATCCACAAACATTTCATGCAATTTTGCTTTGGTCCACTTGATTGCTTGCACTATATCAATGACAAAGGAATCATGGGCCTATGCAAGCAAAGTCAAGTATAATTTCAACATTAACCAAATGTTCCAAGTTGAAAACAACAACTTGGATTGTAGGTTTATCCAATACCATCTTTAGTGAATGGACTCTAGTAGGTCTTGACATTGTTTAAGATCTTTAAGCCATTTGTTTCTATGATCTCCCCAAGCTTAACTAGTTCAAGGTGCCTTTTCTAAAGAGCTACAAAAATATTTGTGAATTGATTACATATCTCCTTCTGAATGATTAATCATGGGTAAAGTTAAAAGAGTTTGAACAACCAAATTTGTCCAATGTGCCATGTAGTGAACACTAAACATGAATGGAAGAAATTGAGATTGAATTTGGGTAATAACACCTATGTGGCAACCTTGAAATACATTAACCCCATTAGCATCGTAAAACATTTATTTTTTGAAATGACATCAAAATTCAAAATACCTCCATTCACAAGAAATTTTTGTAGAATGATATTAGGTGTGTTAATTTAATAGCTAAATTAGGTCCCAGTTAATTAAAGATAAACTGGGTTAGTTTAGTTATTTGGGTTTTTATTTCAAATTGGTTTAGGTGTGTGTCGTGCACTCCTATGTTGGTGCTTATAACCATCATTATCACCACACTCACAACATATAACATCAAAATACCTTAAATAGTACACCACATGCTAACCAAAATTGACTCACATGTAACAATGAAAGAATCCAACCCCAAAACATAGAAAACCAAAACACTTGTATAACAAAGAAAACTGCAAAGCAAAAACTATGTTTTGGAATTTCAAATCACTAAAAATGATTCAAGGTCACACCAAATGGAATTATATCCCATGAAAAATATCCCAAACCCCATTCACACTTGAATTGGTTCAAGATTAACTAGTTAGCTTAACTAACCTAATTTATCTTGAATTAATTAGGACCTAACTTAACAGCTAAATTAACACACCCGACATATGAATAAGGATGAAATATAATTTTAGTTTGTGTGATTTCAAATCACTTTTGGTGATTAAAAAATTTAAAACATTCTATTATTCTATGCAAGTTTCTTGTGTTTTGTGCATAATGTTAATTTTTGCATTTTTGTTGTGTGGAAATGTTGGGCTTGGATTCATATTTTCATTGTAGGTGAATAACCATTTTGTGTTTGGACATTGTGTACTATTAGGGTATTTTCATGTTATGTTTCGTTTATGTGATGACAACAATAGTTGTAGGCACCAACATAAGAACACATGACAATGACCATAGTGAGGTTGGTTACATTAGAACCATGCACTAAATGTTCCAAAGAGAACAACATGGGGACCTTTTTGTAATTCTAAGAGGTGCATGAATGAATTGATAGCCATGATTGTTGTCAATTGAGGTAATTTCATCAAAAGACAAAATGAACACATTATCCTTTTCCAATGCAGGCTTGATAGTTTGCATATCATGGTATGGACAACTTCAACCATGTCCCAACCTAAATTATCACACCAATGCTTCTTTTGAACATGTTTGACCTTTAGCAAACTAAGAAGAGGCTTCATGGTCTCAAGATCTATACGGGTTAACAAATATAAAATTAAAGCAAATTGAACAATTTTTTTATTCTTAGATTCCAATTCTTTATTAACAAGCTAGAAAACAAAATCACAAGGGATTTGGGTCAAAGGACCTCATTTTTTGCATTTTCCTTGTTTTGATAAAATTTTCCAACCTTCATTTCCAATTTTGACAAAATAAATTTAGCTTTGATGTTGACATTCCCTAACATGTTTTGGGCATGATATGGGTGCTTAGGGGCATGTAATAGGATACATGACATGTTATGTGAGGGGTACATGCTACTTGGCATGCTATGTGCCTCTTAATATTCATAACATGGGAGTTGTTATATGTCCCATGGCATATTATGGGTGCAAAACATGACAAGGTGACAAAATACAAGGGAAAAAAGGTAGACTAAAGGAAAAATGCAATAGTATTCTTATATTGATTGCTTTAACCTTTAAACATTAAGGAGGACCAATTTGGTTTGCCCCTCTTTGAATATTCCTAACTAGGAGCAATAATTTCAAAAATTCGACATAAACAAATTGTGGTTGCCATGTCATTGAATGGAGCCAACCCATCTAATCATAATTTTTTTGTCTTTAATTATTCATTATAAAAAAATTTGTGAACTATTCAACATGTGATAGGAAATTCTAAGCAACTTTATGCAACACAAATGTGAAAATCAATGAAAAGTTTTTTTGCCCAATGTTTTTGACATTTTGAAAATAAGAGTTGAATCAAATGATGGAGTGCCATTCTTGATCACAATTCAAAATTGACCAAGATTTTTGTGTTTGCCTTAAATGTTTTTTCTAGACTTTTTTTCGATGACCAACTTTGACCATCTATTATTCATTCATTTCAATTCCTTTTTGGATAGTAGTTTTTAAAATGATTCAAATGCATGTTGTTTATCCACCAACAAATCTAGAATATAAATGGAACACATAATTTAAATCCAAGTCTCCAAAAACTTGCAAATTTAAAAATTGTTTGAAATAGAAATTTCAAACTTTCAATGGTGAGAATGTTCCAGTTTTCATCCAAGTCTTTGTTTTACCAAAACATTTAGCTTGAAATCCTCTACTACACATCAAAATTTCGAAGTTTTAATGTTTTGCATCACTTTTAAGTGTGTTGTGGGAATTTGTCCATTTTTGGGATTGGGATTGTTTTGGTCAACTATCAATTTTGGGGTTAACAACTATGTGAAAATATAATGTTAAGGCTCCAATTGTCAAACATGACTTCACCCTTGACACAAGAAATTTGCTCGGAACAAAAATGTCCATCTTGCACCTCTAGTAGGTTAAAGCTTGCACAAGTGCTTCAATTTTCTTGGGAGAAATAATTTTTTCATGGAGAAATTGTTAATGCATTCAAAACCTTTTTTTTCTACCTAATCGTAGACTATGCTGATATTTTTTAAAATTAAGATTTTGTGATTGAAAGCTCCCAAAAAAATTCAATTTTTAGGTCTTGTTATGCACAATTTGGGCGTGCAGTCATGGAGTTATGATAGTCATGCATGATTCCTTATTTGACTTCATAATGATCATTGAGTTAAGTATCCATTATATTTTAGGCCAAAAATGTGATTATTCAAGCAAGATTGAAACATTGCAAGATTTTGAAAATGGGTAGCAATTTCAAAATGAAGTTAGGTTGATGCCAATGTTAATATTTTTAGAACTCCTAGATTTACTCAAAAATGAGTTTTCAGAATGTGTTTCTTGCTACTCACATGCAATTCTCACACCTTGTTGGTGCAATGTGCATTCAAAGAATAAAGACAATTGCATTTAGCAATTGGATGTCTTTTTAATGATGAAATTTTGCAAGGTTTAACCCTAAAGATTAAGAAAAAAAATTTGTAACAAACTCCCAACTTCATAAGAAAATTGCAAAAACATTTGAAAAAAGAAATTTTGATGGAAAAAAAAAATGCCGCGTTTCAAAATTAAAAATAAATTATAGCACATATTTATTAGAAATTTTAGATAGTTTGGATTGTTTTTCACTCCATGCCAACAGAAGTTGGCTCTCTGTAAAAAAAATTTACTAAATTCCTCTTTGAACTGTAATAGCCAAAACATAGCAAGATTTTAAAAATTTCTACTAAATTTTTCTTTGCCCTATAGTAGCCAAAACATAACAAGGATTCTAACATATTTTTACTAAATTCTTTTTTGTGCATGGTGACCAAATGTGGCTACAAACAACATCACAACATTGGAAATAAAAAATCTTTGTCACATGAGTGCAAGTGAATTTTGGTTTTAAATTAGTCATGCAACAAAAGTTCAAAGTGCATTCTATATAGGAGAAGGGTTTATCAACAAACCATTTTTATTAAGTAAAGTGTCATTATTGTGACAATGACATTATAGAGGGACAACTTTACTGCAAGGAAAAACATGCTAATGAGTACCTTTCCAATTGTGTAAGTTGTTGTTGTGACATTAGCAAACATGATTTCTTCAACTAGATAAGAGACCAAGATGTCCAAAGGAAAAAATGTGTTGTCGTTGTGATGTTGTGACAATGACATTACAAAAGGACAACGTCTTTGAAACGAAGAAAAACTAGCTAGTGAATACCTTTCAAAATGTGTATGTTGGTGTTGCTATAACATTAATGAACACGATTTTTGCAACCCAATAAAAGATAATAATATTCAAAGAAAAAAATGCGTCGTCTTCATGATAGTGACATTGCAATAAGGAAGAATAGGCTGCTACTGAGTACATTTCGTAAATTGTGTAAATTGCCATTGCTACAACATTAATGAACATGATTTTTTCAACCCAATAAGAGATCGTAATATTCAAAGGAAAAAAATGCATTGTCGTCATCGTAATGACATCACAAAGGGACAACTTTGTACTGAGGAGAAACAAGCTAATGAGTATCTTTCAAATTGTGTAAGTTGTTGTTGCTCTGACATTAATGAACATGATTTTTTCAACCCAATTAGAGACCAAAATATACAAAGGGAAAAATGTGAGCCTGCTTTACCATTTTGAAGTAAGTCATGCTAAATGAGTTCGAGTAGATTCTGGCTTTTTTTCAAGTCATTTGTGACCCATGAGTTGCGAGTGGATACAATGCTGCTTGCTGCTGTTGCTGCTCAAACAGTAGCCGAACCTATCCACAGCTTCTTGGCTGTGCAGGGCGATGCACAATTTCAAGCTGGAATCCGCAGCTTCCAAGTTGGAGAAACAGGTGCTGGGAGCCAAGATGGCGTCCTCAGGCAGCATCGTCCCAGGTAGCGCG
>Ga0209208_10012044_pt1 | contig 11015 bp, 6 predicted proteins | sample S1TSphfallax_3_FD_187694 | JGI IMG/M metagenome (GOLD analysis project Ga0209208, IMG submission 187694) | Host-associated microbial communities from peat moss isolated from Minnesota, USA - S1T2_Fd - Sphagnum fallax MG (SPAdes) (version 2) | ecosystem: Host-associated > Plants > Peat moss >... | reverse complement strand
TCTGGCCCAGGTCTTCAAAGCATGCTGGATGAGAATGCTAGAATCCTGAGAGTTTGTGAAGATCTGAATGGCAAACATTACTTGCCAAGGTACACTGAAGAGGAGCAGTGGAAGCGGCATTTTGGGTCTGAGAAATTGACTGCATTTGTCCAACATAAGCATATGTTTGATCCTCATGCCATTCTGGCTCCGGGACAGAACATCTTTCCCAGGAATCAAAACCCCCTGGACCAGCTGCTGCTTCATTCTTCTGCTTGATGATTCTTGTTTGTATATACAGCACCGAGAATGAGTGATGCCTTCAAAACTTAGCACCATTCATTTATGTCAATGAAGAAGCACATACACCACTGCGACATATTACATGATTGGAAGACTTTGGAAACTTTTTCTTCTACAACCCATTGGACTGTGATTTGTGAAGGAGCTTGAGACTGTATGAAATTACCTGATCAATGTTGATTTCTTTCATAAAATGTGTGATTGATTTCCAAATTCCTCTAGGAGTAGGTAGGTTGTTGGCAGCTAGACTTACCAATCCTGATGTACGAGCTGATATTGGATTCAAGGAATCTTGAGACACAAAAAACACTTTGTAACCTCAATTTGTATGTACTTTGCAGCTTGGGTCACTCAATTGCTTTGTTCAGAGATTCAAGGGCACAGCAGGAAGAATTCAATCTGTTGTAACTTTGTCGAGCTTTAAAAGATTCTCTTGCTTTTGAAATCTTGAACTAGTAGTGGAACCAAGAGAAAAGTGGACATATGTATGTGAATCTTTGTGTTGTTGTAATAGCCATGATGACAATTTCTCTTGAAAGTAAATATTTCATGCCAATCTGGTTCCATTTTTCTCTCCATCATGGGCTTCCCAAATGCCAAAGGAAGTTTCTCTGGGGGTTATTCCTTGGATCTCAAGGGCAACATTTTAGGTCTTAATTTTTTGGGCAATGCAAGCTTACAGGGTTTCAAACCGAGAACAATATCCTGTTCAAAGGGGTAGTAGGTACTTTCCACAAAACACTTGAGAGGACACTCACAGATCAGATGTTCTGATTATCCCATTGTGTTTGAACCTGAGAGTACAGGGTATATGTACTCGTAAAATGAAATCTGAATCTTCACTCACTGGCTATTGATGTCTTGACCTTGAGATGTGGAAAAACAAACAACTCTGTCACAAATAAAACATTGCCCAAGAAATCCTGAAAGTCTGCTGAAAATACTTTTGGGGTGTGTATTATTCTTCTGTGGATAGTCTATTTTGCTTCTCTCTGGATGGACATACTGTCATTTGGACTACATATAACTCCATTCACTTGAGAACTGGCATTGTACAGTCTTCAGCACCCAGCAGTGCTAATATTCCCTCCAACATAAAGCACCAGCAGAAATATTTTAGTGTATATGTGCATGTTATCAAGTAGAATCTGTCCTCCACAAAGGCCACAGCATCTCATGTAGGATAATGTCCTTAGAGTGGGGAGTTCCCAAAGTAATCATCCCTTGACTCAACAGTGCATTGGGTACCGAGGGAAAAAACTAAAAAAATTCTGTTAGTGCTTTACTCAGGGTAACATCCTCAGAGCAGGGCATTTCCGAAATAAGCATTCCTTGGCTCCACCTCAGGTAGGCAATTATTTCAGGAACGCTCCACTTCTCCAGTGTTACCCTACAAGAAATTCATAATTCTCTGATACAATCCGGAGGAAGTTGTTATACCCTTGTATCTAGTGGCTACTTTGTCATTTTCTTTGAGCTACTATCATACTGGGATGAGAACCAAAATGCCCCCATCCCCCATGTGGGTTTTCCAACTGAGTCTCAGGTACCTGCAGAAAATTTTCATCCCTGCCAACCTGCTGGGGGATGTTCAAGCAAATGAAATTGCCTTTGCTAACCTGATCTGTGATTGTCATGTTTTCAAGCCCTTCCCAAGATTAAAGGAGCTTTTCTGCAAGTGCTTCATATGGATTAGTGAGCAGACCTCTATTCCTGGCACACCTACCCGATATGATCCCCCAAGAAGGCCCAATCCTCAACATTGAAATTGAACTGGAAAGCCGAATGGGATGTAGAATCAGCCATTGGGGGAATGTTAGGATTTGCCCTTTAAATGACAGAAAATGCCAACTTTGATTCTAATGTATTCTGGATAGGTTGGGTACAGGCCATTGTGAATGTGAGGGGCATGTGAGAAATTTGGACAAGCCTAGTAGGGCAAGCCAAAATTTACGAACGGGCACAGTAAAATGTGTTGGTTACGGGCCCTGTACCCAGCACACTCCATAACGTAATGGTTTTCATGATGTGCGTAATTGGCACATGGATTGGCAGAATGGGCATGTGTATTTTGCACAATGGTGGTCAGGTACCCCCCAGAAGACTGTAAGTTGACTAAAAAGAGGCAGAGAAGGCAATATGAAACCATTATGTGCATAGTGTGTGCTTTAAAAATGACAATAAAAATGAACACTTATATGCAATCTCAACATGCATATCACCATTTGAATTTTGGGATTCAAAGTCTACATCATATTTCTGTGACCAATTGGTTGCGTCACACCAAGTCTAACCCCCTGCAATAGTGGCCATTCCACTATCTGTACAAACCACTATTGGCTTGATTTCACTATTTGTCTTGCTCTACTTGGACATCTGGTCACCATCAAACAATGAATACCCTACATGAGGTTGTTCAGTTGTGTAGCATGGAGATCTCGTTGCTGGATCCAAGTTGAACACAAAAACATCTATCATGTTCCAAAAGATGTTATCACTTCATGAAAAGTAAGTTGAACTCCAATACTTGGAACTGTTATAAGCATTCCAACAATATCCTATTGAACTAATTTAATATTCAAAATATTATATTCAAACACCCTAGTGGTGAGTCAATGTGAACCATAAGGGATTTTTATTCTTCAACTTGTGAACTCAAAACTTGTGTGCAATAAAAAATGAAAGTGTTCCATATGTTATTTATTAAACCAACAATCTAACACTCCAAGTGTGACCAACTTGCAAATGGTTTTGGTTTCCGATTCATCACTCTTAGGCATTGTTACATCTTGTTTACAATAGCATTTATTGTAGTTTGAGGTTAAATTGGCCAAAGATTTCACCATAAATACACATGAATTTATCAAAAACTAGATCTTTGTAAGAGGCATTTAGAAAACTTTATATTGTATGGTTGTCCTATTAGAAAAGGAGGTGATCAATTGGTTCCAAATTAGTTGATTGGTAGAGCATAATATCACAATGGTGGTGGTAATTGAACTTACCGTTGATCCACAGCGACAATGATTGACTTAATCACTCATGTCATTTTTAGCACCAACTTAGAGCTAGGATTTTGGTGTTCAAATTTGTACACCATGCAATGTGTAAATTAACTTCAATTTGTTAGTAAACTACACTTGTAGTATAGGGTTCTTAAGTTTCAACTTTCTTCTTTCACATTTTTGCTATTATTTATGTTTCTTTTCAACTTGATTTATGATTTTCAATGCATTGTAAATTGTGCAAGCTACATTGTGGAAAACATCGTTGAAAGTTCACCAATTTTGGGCTCACCATTTGAAGTTGTCAATAGGTTTGAAGGGAAACATTACATGTTTTAGTGGTTCAAGATATTGAAAACAAGAAAACTATGAAGCTTGATTGACAACATTGAGGTGAAGTCATAAGTTTTAATGACCTTAAGCTTAAGAAATGAGAACAAAGATTTGAATTAACTTGTTGAAAGTTTACATATCTAACAATCAACTCATGTGATTGTCAGGAACATCACCATCATGAAAGGGATTTGGGATACTCATGCCAAACATCACATTGATATAAGACTAGCTAACAAGTAAAACCATCTTTCCATGAATCAAAAAACATGTCAAATCATGATCAAAACTACATTATTTATTACATCCTTTTAAAAAAAAATTGTGTTGTTCCAAAGATCAAACTAAAATGTCAATAAAAGAATCAATTTGTCCACTATGTTCCACAAAAATCTCAAGCCTTTCATACTTCGTAAAGATTAGGTTTTTTCCCAATGTATGGTTGTGAAAATTTGGATTTTTGGCAAATTGCACCTACACATTCACACATATGAACTTAATACATAAACTCTTTAAACAATAATAACAATATACTTGCCTTCTCAATTTCAATGCATTAGATTAATGAAAAGCTCCAATGGTTATAAATTAATGTTAAAAATTACATACATCAATCTAAATTTTCAAATTATTTCACAATGTGCTAGTGTTATTTATAAATGTAAAGGATATTAATTGCAAATTGCACAAACTTGTATTCTTGGGAAAAAATTGTGAGTGAAAATTGTTTGTTTTGAATCCTCAATCCAATTCTTCAACCCACATATTTAAGCACAAATGATTGTGACAAACTTGGGTTCTTATCCGATTTCAACTTGTGATTCCCATTGTTTGCACATTGATCATCTAGAAACATTGTGGGTATGAAAAGTCTATTGCACTTTTGTTCTAGTAATCTATCACTTTCAATGTTTGGCAAATCTTGTTCAAAACATAAATGCATTTTGATCATTGCTTCAATCAAGTTGTCAAAGTTGAGAACGATGTCTTTGCAACCTTTAGAAGGTTGGAGTTTCTTTTTTATTGATATTGAATTTTTTTTTAAAATCTTTCAACTTAGATATTTCGATGATGTTCTTTTCGATGATAAGCTTTTTTTGGTGCACTTCAATATGACAAGCTTCATCAATGTTCAAAACTTGTCCAACAACATTATGGTAGAGCCAATTTGGATCCACCACAACAAAGTTTGATCCTTCAAAAAAAATGACTTGTCCAACTTCATATAAAGCCATTGCCACTACTTTTTGTCACTCTTCTACTATTGTTGCATGTTGGCCATGGGGGGAGTTTGAAGCCAATGAATTTGACTACATAAAGAATTTACAAAATATTCCCATGTGATCAAAAGCTCAGCTTGATGATGCGCATTCCAATTTTGTAATGACCTTTTCCATTTGAAAGTATACCTTTGGAACTTTTGGCCCTTTGCTAAAAATGTCATGTATAGTGTTTAACACATAATCTCCAACTTGTTTGACAAATATTGTTGAATGTGCATCAATGGCATAATAATCTTCAAAAAATCACACCAGATCTTCAAATTTTGTTTTCAATCTTACATGAGCTCTTGAACAATTTGGCATTTGTGAAAATTAGGTTCATTTTCTACATGTGTAAATGCAATTATCACAAAAAATTTGAAGGTGATTAACAATCTTGCATTTGAAGAAATGAATCTCAACCAATATCGAAGCTCCTTCTCAATTTCATCCATATGCTTTTCATTATTGGAGATTTCATTGCATAAGATTTTGCACAATGAAATAAAAGAACAAGCTCCTCCATTGTCATCAAATTTGGAACCACCAAATCATGAAAAGCATGGAATTCATCTTGACCTCCCAAATCCCAAAGTGAGATCTTCAAATTGTCTTTCACCAACATTGGCTCAACTTCAATACCAATAGTTCGAATGGGTTTTTTAAAAAACATTTGAACTTTTGCAAGGATTGTTTAAAAGGAGATTTCAAAGAAAATTTCCAACTATTGTGAAATGTTGTTGTCCTTGTCAAAGAACGTTGAAAACATGATGATTCAAGGATTTTTTGATCACAAAAGATTGGAATTTGCTATGTTCTCCTTAAGTCACCTAGTGCATATACTAATTAAAATATAATTAAACTGAGCAATTAAAAATGTTCTAAAATACATGTGGGTTATTAAAATTGTAATTGCAATTTTATCTTTATTTGTTTTGATTTTTATCTTTACATGTTATCAAAAAATAAAAGATCTATAACTCTTTACTTCAATATACTAGTCAAGATTTAGGGGCATATTTAAAACTTTCCTTTAGATTTCAAGATCCCATAATTTGTACATCAAATGTTCACTTGAGAATATTGTAAAAGTAAAATGCGCTTGAAATTGTAAAAAAAAGTCATGTTTTCATTCACCAACTACCATTGTTTTATGTGACAAGTTTTGAAACTTGCGTGTGAGGGGAGAACCGCAAAGAAATACTCTTGCAGGGGTTGGTGTCATTGTGTCAATCCCTTGTAGAAAAGCCTTGTATTTCATTTTTTTTTTCAATTGAGTTTGCACTATGACATCACGTTCAAAAGGTGTTCCATGCAAAAGAAGCTCCTCTTGAGAAAAGTTTACTTGCAACACATCCATGATTGTTCCAAGCACCTCCTTCCCTACAACTATCTCACATTTGGAGAGGTCCAACTTTATAAGAATTTTGCTATGTTTCAAGGCATTCAAAAGCTTGGACATGTCATTAGATTGGTGTGGCTCATGTACATAGCCAACATATGGTATTAATTTTAATGAATGTAAGCTTGTGTTCACTTCAAGCATGTTGGGCAAGGACGCCATCCCTTTCCTTCCAAGCATACCATAACTAATATTGTATTCTCTTATAGTGGTGTTGGGTTGGCAATTTGTAGCATTTGGCATCATTGGTTGTAACAATATGTCCAATGCATTTGAATGCATTTCCTCAAGGTCTCCGAGTTCCAAGGTTAAAGATTGAAGAGTATGATTTTGTGCTAAAACTTGAGCAAATTGTTGAAACCTCTCAATTGGAATCTTGTCACTTAGAATTGTATTGATCCCCAATTTGCAGATTGAAGAGTTTCCTTCCAACATTTGGCTTACACCTTGTAGAATAAATCCATCATCATTTGTTCCTGGTCTCTGTTATACCAAGCATTCGCACAACAACCAGTGCCAAATTAATAAACCTATCTATAATATGTGGTGGCTAGTTTAGCAATTATACTGGACAATAGTTTAACTGCAGTTCAAATCTATACATGGAATCTAACAAAAACAAAAAAATAGAGAATCACCAAGTAAATTCAACTTGTATTACTTATACTATGTGCAAATGGCCAAAGAATTGTACAGTTTTTAACAAATCAAACAATAAATTGTTCTTGAAATTTGACACTTTGTTTGTTGTTTAGTCGGGCTTGCAGGAATCGGCAACTCGCATGCTGGAGGAAACACAAGCTTTGCCTCCACCAATATCGTTTTGTTAGCCAATAAAAAACATCACAAAGTTTTGCAATTCCTTCCAAGAAGTGTCCAAGTGATACATATCCCATTCCAAGATGTATACGAAGTGCCTTGCGGTATGGAAAGTTGGGTTGGTACACACATCCTGTAGCAGTGTAAAAACCTTGATCCCATAATCCATTTGCGACTGTTCGATATTCTCTCCAAATATTGCTCTCATCAAGTTCTCCCCAGGATTTTGCAAAGACACTTTCCATCCTTCTGTAAACCTTATTTGACACTCTGTGTGTGGGCAACCCTCAATAACTTTCAGATTTAATCGATAAAGTTCTGAATCCAAGCCACTTGAATCTTCTTGAAGTGCATAGCCTACAGCACTCTCTGGCATGCTGGGAGCAAGATCATTTGTGGCATTGTTTTCCGATTGCTCTACCACAAATATATCAGTCGATGTCCCTTCATCTGTCATTGAAGAAGACTGCAATCCTATGAACCCTTCTGCGCTGGGATGTATAGATTCTGAAAAATCCAACATTGATGGATCGAATATATCCTCTGGGCCAGGAGCATGATTGTCCTCGCCATTTTTCTTGAATCGGTCTTTCAATAACATATTATACCCCCTATTCGTGTACAAAGAAGTATCCACCAATCGTACTTTTTCCACACGACGATTTGTATCCTTCAAATCCATCAGGGCAGTAAATACGGCATCACCAGCCACGCCACTGCAACGTTCCAAGTTGAGATATTTGATGCCGACATTCGTTTTTAAAGCACTGAGTAGGACATTCACATTGTGAGGACTCAATGCATTGTCCCAGGAGAAATCCAAAGACGTAAGGTAAGTGTTCAGCTGCAGCGTGTTGGCCAGCACTTCCACTGCTTCGCTTCCTCTCACAGATGAGCTCAATCTCAGGGAGCTCACTGAGGTGTTGGACTTGTTTCCCGCAACATTTGGAGTAAATGCTACCGCCAACTTCCTCAAACCTTCAGCAAGAAGGTCATTCCCACCGAGGTTCAGTTCTTCAAGAGTCGCACTGTTACATAGTCCACGAGCAATTTCAGCACCTATTTCGGAACCAACCTCCTCGCAACCAGAGACTCGAAGCTTGCGGAGTGACTTGTTACTATACAACATATCAACTAGTGCCAAGCCGAACCCATCCTTGTTCAACGACAACTGTTTTCGAGAATGAACCTTCACAACGGCCCGTCGAATCGAAAAATTAGGGTTTAGCACTAAGCTTAGTTTCGATTGATCTCGTAGAAAACATACTTATTATTAATTGAAAATAGGGTTGTAGATATGCTTAAAAAGAATGACCCAACAACTTCTAGTTCAAAGAATTCTAATTGCAATCTACGTACAACACTCATGCAGTAGTTGGTCAACTAGTTTTGTACAGGAAGAGGAACAAAATCATAGACATCAATGTCTAGATCCTCCAGTGTTTGGTTGGACTGCAGGCAGTTGAAAATCTTCAAGCCATGTGCTATTATCTCGTCGGAATCAAAGTTTATATACTCAATATGCGCAGACGTAATTTTCATGCTTGAGCAAATTGCATGCACGATTTGCCGGCGTACTTCCTTTGATGTTTCCAATTTCAGTATGTCAGTTCTAATCTCGAGATGCTGCAACGTCGTCAAACCAACGCTGCCATGGAAAGTAATATTAACGTCCTCGTAAACTATTCAACAAATTTTCACTAGCCTCAAATGTCAGTGTTCTCCAGCCATACTCTGTTGATGGTAGTGCAGCATAAAACCGCTCCAACATAGCACCAACACCAGGTGATTCACTCAATTCATGATCATCAGGCGGTTTGTCATTTGCCAAGGTTGTCGGCATTGGGTCGTGGCGCGCAGTACAAGACTTGCAGCTTATTTATGAAGACTATTGCGACAAGTTGGCAACCTGTTGCAAGCATACTAATGATGTTAAGACTCCAACTTCAAGGGCCGGAATATTCAAATAGTACTAGTGAATGCATATTTGTGGACCCAATGCATTGCAAACATTTTGCCCTGGACCTCTTGAACCCAACAGCTGGAACTAACACAGTTCAACACAGGCAAAGCTCTTCAACCGTTTGTCCATTACTTTAACATACCAACAATCAGACTATTGCAGCTCTTAAAAAAACAGGAAGAAGAGCAGTTTTGTCTCTGGACGATCGATGCTGCACACTCCAAACGACCTTTCTCTCTTGTAGATCTTTTTAACCCAGTTGCAAAATAGAAACCGAAACAAAGCTCTTCAACCCTCGGCTAAGTGATACTAACATGCCAACAACATGACTATAGCTAATTGTAGCCTTCAAGGAGTAGGAGTGAGAGAAGTTATGTTTCTCTACTTGCTGTTGCGCTTACTGGCTTGTAATTAGGTAGACTATATTCAGAAGTTGCTACTCTATCTTCGTTACGTGCAGGGAGGACCCTCCTAATGCAGAACAATGTTCGAAACTTACTAGAATCTTTTCCTAGATGTTTTACAATATTAGAACAAGTGCCTCGATGTCTGTGCTGTGAAGACTGGATGCTGCCAAAAAAAAACTTATTAGTAAGTTGAGATAAGTGAACTACATGTAACTGGCACTGTCAACAAAGTGCCTGAAACACAAGGAGGAGTGGCCTCACCAGTAGTGAAGCCCCTGAGATGGTGGCACTAGTTGTGGGAAAAGGAGTCAAGCATTAGATTGCCTTAGTTGCAAGGCTAGGAGATACTGATCAAGCACTTGTTTTTCTGAGCATGTGCAATGGCTCCAGTCTTGACTGTCTGTAGCTGGTGGACCGTATAGATGGCATATGTGCCATTCAAATCCTGCTTCAAAAACGACAACAGTCAACGGCCCCAACTTCGATTTCCTTTGCAATTCGTACTAGAGTTTCCTTCACAAGAAAATCTCTTATTCACAGCACCGGAACCACAGATGCAAAAAACTTAGACAACGATAAGGAGCGAGCTAACTTACTCACGTCAACGAACAGATCTGTGAAGTCCGCAAGCTGCGAGGTCATCACGATGTGTCACCTCAGCATTATATCACATCATGCATATGAAATCTCCGGCCTCTTTTGATATAGCCTACCAACAACCCACTCTCAGGATCCCTTCCCCTTCAACATCCTGAAAGGTACTGCTGCAGGAAAGGCAAGCCAAGCAACAACCCACTCCCAATATCCCTTCCCCCTTCAACGTCCTTAAGGCACTGTCACAGGAAAGACAAGCCTAGCAACAACTCACTCTCCACATCCCAGCTCAAACCCCCAGCTTCAACCACCTTACAGTACTACTGATATGCCTGCGTGCTTCTAATCTCCTTTCGACCCTTGAAGTAGCCTCGCAACATCAACCGTGTGTTGGGTACGACGCAGTGAGATCATCATAATCACCCTTCACGTGCCACAACTGCCGTGCCACCCTCTAATTTGATTATTAGCCCTTATGAGAGCTCACTTGCTGAGGCGAGTTGCTAAATATGGGGATAGATAGTGTTTCGCCTTGCTAAGTTGCTGAGTATGCATTCCCTTGGGTCTTTATAATACTATAAAGGACTGAACCTGCTGAGTCTGCAGGTTTTGAGGCATTGCTATTTTAAACTTCCACAGGGGCAGATTCTGCCTTCTACCAACCTAGATTATTTTAAAACCTACCTAACTACTTTACATGACACGTTCAGCCCTTTGTGCCAGGGAGCCGGCATCGGGTGCCAGTTATGGCTCCTAATGAGCCCAAACGTTGGCCTCGTAGTTGTGCATACTTTTCTTTCCCGTTACTAGTGGGTGCCCGTGGCCGAAGGCCACTGTGAATTCCCCCGTGGGTGCCTGTAACCTTCGGCCACTGTTTTTTATTTTTTCTTATTTTTTACTCTTTATTTTTACTGCCCTGGACGCCCTGCCCTGCCCTGCCCCCCCCTT
>Ga0209208_10012043_pt1 | contig 11018 bp, 14 predicted proteins | sample S1TSphfallax_3_FD_187694 | JGI IMG/M metagenome (GOLD analysis project Ga0209208, IMG submission 187694) | Host-associated microbial communities from peat moss isolated from Minnesota, USA - S1T2_Fd - Sphagnum fallax MG (SPAdes) (version 2) | ecosystem: Host-associated > Plants > Peat moss >... | reverse complement strand
AAAATAAAAAAAAAAAAAAAAAAAAAAAACCCGATGGCAGTTTTTATGCTGTGTAATGCCCTTATGGGCAGGCTTTCCCGGATTTGTGCCCACCCTTCGGCTCCGCCTTAGGGGGCCCTTATTCCGGTAAAGCCCTACCTATAGGGCTTTATCCTACAGTTTTTGGGGCCGGAGGGGCGGGGGAGGAGAGGGCGCAGGGGGTCGGGGTTTCGGAGGGGCGGTGGTGTAGAGAGAAAAGATGAAGAAAAATATAAATAAATAAATAAATAAATAAATAAAAATAAAAATGAGATGACAACTGTTCAATAATGAGCATGTGGAGGCACTGACCGACGGTTCTGGCTTCCTTGTAAAGTCACAGAGACGGTCAAGGATTATGGATGAGGAACCTGAGATTGAGGATGAGTGGGATGTGATTATTAACCTCAGCTCCCATGCTCACGGATGACGGGCAGCATCGTCCCTGTTAAAAAAAAAAAAGCCCAACGGGTTTGAGATTGCGTCTTCTTCCTTTGTTGTCGTTGTTGTCGTGTCGCAGGCAGCGAGCTCTCGTCGCTCTGCACCGCTCGCGAGGGAGAGAGAGAGAGAGAGAGAGAGAGTGGGTGTGTGTTTTTGTCACAGAGAGACAGAGAGAGAGCTCGGGCGGGGAAATGCTACTTGTTGGAGGGAGGTGGAGGAAGGAGAGGACACGGAGAAAAGTGTGGCGGAAGATGGAGGCAAGAATAATAAGGGGACGAGTGTAGGGATGGCGGGAAGTAGCCAGCAGCAGCCATGGCCAAGCCCTCGTCATTTCCGTTCGCTCCTCTCAATAACGCGCCCGACCGTCTCGTTGTTGCCAGTAAATGCGCTTTATGCAATCTCTTCTTCTTCCTCTTATTCTTGTGCATATTGTAACATGCTTGACATGTTCTGGCTCGGAACTCTGAGTGTAGGGGTATTTGGAGGTTGAACGGGGAGCTGTATACGTTTTCTTTCTACTGTGTTTTTGTTAGGAAAATTGGTCTCTGACTTAGCATTCTAGTTGGTGAGGGGGTCGCTGTCGGAACCTCTAGGGTTTGGGGTTGCGGTGCTTAAAAGAGTTCGAGGACACTGTGAACGAGGGCTTTTATGCTCTGAAGTGTGTCTGCAACTTTGTAGCAGTTTTGGTTCAGCTAGCTTTGATCCCCTTGTCCAATGAGGGTTTGGGAATTGGAGGGTTTTGGAGTATTCAGAAAGCATTTGTAGGGGCTTTAACGACAGGAGGGACATAGGCATCATCCTCCAAGGATCAGATTTTTGAGCTTCGTTCCTTTCATTCCAAGCTGTAGAAAACCCACTATGGAATAGTTCTCAATCTGTTTGCTGATTCTGCAGCAGTGTGAATCATATGTTGCCACAACTTTGAAGATCCCCAACCAGGAGAAGTAATAGAGAACTCCTATGCTAATTCAGGAGAATAATGTCTTACCTAGGGTTTGAGGGTTTTGGTTTCTGGTGGTAGAGGTTTGGTAATTGACACCTCTTAATGTCACATTCTTGGTTTGATGAACTTGAATGCAGTTGAGGACGTGAATGATCTGTGGTCCATTCTGAAAGAGCCATTTGAAGCACGAGTGCCTTTCAGAAAGGCAACTCTAAACAATAAGGCACGCAATCCTGTGACAGTTGAGCAGCTCCCAGTGGAGTATATTCTTACCACTGATGCACGGCTCCGAACCCGCATCCCAACTGATCAATTACCTCTTCCCTTGTGGTATCGATCCCCATATGCAACAGTTGTGCTCATCACATGTGATGTAAGCTCTGTCACTGGCACTGTTTTTTTCTCAGGGTTTTTGTGTGAGGTGGGAATTTGATTTTGAAAGTGCTTCCATCTTATTGAATGGAAAATGGTTCAGCAACAGCAATAACATTTGTCCATGTGCATGTTTCTTGCGGCAGGACCTTGATGAGTACAAAAATGTGTTGAAGCCACGTCTGAAGGCTTTGGTGCAAAATGAGGATCGTGAATGGTTCATTGTTTTTGTTCTCAAATCTGTCGCAGACAGTACAAACAAGCTTGTCAGAAGGGTATATTCCAAGCTTGAAAACGAGTTCAGCTCCAAGCGGCGAGAAAGGTGCTTCTGGTTTCTTGTTTGCTCTAGGATCATTAGAGCACATAAGACTCTCAAGAAGTGAAGCACAGTAACTGTTGAACAAAAGACTGGATTGTGTATTATAATCACTGATCATGGGATCATTTGATATGGACTTAATTTTCAGTGTCTGAAAGCAGGTGCTGCAAACTTGAGCTCCACGGGGGAGAGACAGCAGTGTGGGATGATCTGGAATCCAAGATTGTGGAATGCATCCGAATTACACTGGATCGTCGAGTGCTGTACTATGAGGAGGAGGTTCGGAAACTCAGTGAAACTCGCTTTCTCCCCACCTGGAATTTTGGCAACTTCTTTATTGTGAAGGTACTGTTTTCACAATAAAGATTGTGTATCCTTTCCATTCCTTGTCCAGTTTGTTGTACTGGATGTCAAAGCAGTCTGGTGAACTGATCAATAAAATGAAACTCGCAGGAGAGGTTGGCATTTATGTTTGAGATGGCACAGCTGCAAGAGGATGCTCTTCGTGAATATGATGAACTTGAGCAAATCTACTTGGAGATTGGTAACATTACTAACTTTGCCAAAACTCAGCTTATGGTGACATGATCTGACATTGAGCTCAAGATTGGCAACCTTGCAATCAGCACCTTTCTTTGACTATTATATTTCATCTGGATTTTCTCTTGGAAATCTCTAGAATCCTCTTATGATTCAAAGAAAGCAGAGAATTTGTTGTCATGCACATTGAACATTCCTCAAATGTGCTCCTTATCTGAGTTAAGATTTTACAAAATTTACCTGCTGGTGTGGAGGATATGCCCCTTCCTGCAACTCTGAAATTGATGGTGCTTTCTTATGGTAGTGTACCTGTCATGCTGGCAGTGAATGCACCAAATGTGAAGGCAAAGGAGTTTGGAGGAACTGACATAGGTGATGACCGGGCTGCTCTGCTTGAGGGATTGCGCAAACCTTTCAGTCAGTTTGTACATGATGGTGTTGTACGTGAGTTTGACTTTCGTCAATACCTTTTCTCTCGACAAGCCCAGGTATAGCAAAGTCGGGCATATATTGCTGGCCCCTGGTCAACTGTAGAGTTTTTATCGTTCTTCTATTCTTAAATGTTTTGTCTTGCATTTTGATAGAGTTTTTGCTCTCTCCACTCTCCAAGAGCTGAAAGTCCATTTCTTAATTTGGCCTACATACTATGAGAGTAGGGTTGGTTTCCACTGGCTGTTTCTAGCTATCCCATCTTTGGCTGATCTGCTTATGCCTGCAAGTTCCTCAATTCCAAACTCTGGAAGGCCAGGCAGATTTGAGAATCCTTGGTTGGTTTGTAGTTCTATGATGTTTCCATGGAATTTTTCTTTTGTGTTTGTTGTCCATTGCATCACCAAGCTGTCAACTACATAGTGTTATGTTCTTTCTTTTGCCATTTTCTTTCTCTTTGACAGGACTTCCTTTGTGTTTTTCACAAGATTTGTCAGCAAGCTCATGTGAAGTAGCATATCTTTGCATTTTGTATTTGGGTTTGAATATCTGTTTTGGAACAACCTCAAAATCTGTTATATGTTTATGGATTTTTTTCATTGTTGCAGCTCCTATTTAGTTTGAACCGTCCAGCAGAAGTAGCGGCCAGAGGCAACACATTCATCATGACTTTCTCCAGAACTCTTGTCCCCCATGAGGTTGGTCCACTTTTTGTGCCCTCTTGATTTGTACAATGAACTCTTAATGTGATAGAAACTGCCTAGCAGCATGATGTTTTCTTCCTTCTAACTGAAAAGTTATGTTGTGTGTGACAGAAAAAGTTGCCATTCTGTCTGCGGGAAGTTTGGGTGATCACAGCATGCCTGACACTGGTGAAAGCGACCGCCCAACGCTTCACATGGAGGACTGCACCTGATATGGAGAAGGACTTTTACCGGCTTCAGGCTGACTTGTACTTTTATGCCCGAACGAAGGTATATGTATTGTCCTCTCTCTATCAATCCTGCAAAAATAGAGTTAAGCAATTTGATATATACACTCTTGAGTCAGTGTGCAATGCTGAATTCTTCTCACTCCTGTCCAGACACATGTTGTGTGGCTATGCTGTAAGACATATGACTTATGGGAAGGGTATGCAGTTTATGAGGTTGGCAGACTTGATTGGATATGGCAAAATTATTGAAAGAAGTCCTTGCAATAGGTATTCAACTGCCCACAAATGCATTTTGCTAAGTTTTATCTTCTCTGACCGATCAAGGGCATCAAGTTTGTTATTTCTGCAGTCCACATCAGCCCTGTTTTCTTGAATCCAGTTACAATTTCAACATTGATAAATTTCTCTACAAGAGATGAGTTTGTGTGTTTCTGATAGATTAATACTGTCAACGTTTACAGTGCAGCATTGAGCATGTTGCCATGGCCCAAGCCAGCAGTCTGGCCTGCAGTCCCCTCTGATGCAGCAGCTCGCATCCTTGCCAAAGAACAGGTACCTTCTGTTCTTTAAGTGTTGATTACTTTGATTTTGGACCTTAGAACTTTGTCCTTCCTCAGGGTTTTCCTGTCTTTCCTCATGCATGTGTATCTCTACCCACAAGATGATTGCTGTTGTTAGTTTGCCTTCATTTTTTAATGGATTTGTGCATGCTGTTGAGACAGATGCAACTATTGCTGTAAGACTCCTGCTTTTTTACTAATTGATTTGGTTTGCCAGTTTCAAGCAGCACAGCAAAACAGTCTAGAAGGCATTGCACTCAAGAATCAGCTCTCACTTTCACCTAGTGTACTTCTCCGGGAGGCCAACCGACGTAGAGCATCTCTTTCAGCTGGCAACCTCTCTGAGATGGTTGACACGAATCGTCTTTCCTTCTCTGAAACAAGGTGAGGAATATATCTCCGTCACTTAAAAATTTAAAGCCTGACATTCCTAGTCATGAATGGGAAAGTTGTCCTGACCAATTTTCTACCAAGAGGATTGCTCATCAATGTCTGTTTAATGTGGGGATCAATGGCAGCCCAGCTGTAGATGGTGGTGCCCCTGCTTCACTTTCTCCATCAACTTCTAAGGAGTCATTGGAAAATACACAACCGCGACCATTAGAGACTGCTAGGTCAAACATAGATCCGCCAATGAATCTGCTTGAGATTCATGTGGCTGCTGAGCATGCACTTTTGAATAGCATCACAGATGAAACCTTGCGCAAGTCCCTCACTTCTGTGGAGAACTTTGAGGTACTCTTTGCCGTTGCTGCTCCAGATATTAGCTTTGATGTTCCTACTATATGGTGTACTATTTAAAACCTCCGTGATTATGTTGCATCTCTTCCTATATTCCAGCGGTGTGCAATCTGAGAATTGAGTTGATTCAATTTGGCAGGAGTTTTATCTGGACCTTACTCGTAAATCAGCTGATAATTTCCATCGGTCATCACGCAAGAGACATGGAGTGATTCTGGATGGTGAAGTTGCAGCTGTCCATTACCATCGAGGAGCCTTGGATGCAGCTGCAAAGCTGTATGAGAAGGTCTGATTTATGTAAACTGCTGATTATCCTGATATAGTGAAGCAGGTTGCACAATAACCTCTATGAATTTAATGAGGATGCAGGCAGTTACCTCCTCCCAAGATGTATGTTCCCACCAGGATTGACCTTGAAATCATATTCTTTTCTTTTAAAGTAAATCAGTAAGAGAGCTTTTTGCAAATTTGATTGCTGAATATGTTTTCTATGTCTATTTTTTGTATGTGAGAGAAGGTCTGCGCATTGTATGCAAGTGAACGCTGGAATGCATTGCTGGCGGAAGTTCTACCTCGCCTCATAAATTGCCAAAGACAACTTCGTGATTGGTCGGCTTACCTCTTCTCTTGTGTCAAGCTCCTCTCTGTTGATTCCTTCCTTCTGTCCACTGAGGATCGACGCTATCTCCAATCTGAAATTGTCAAACTTGCCCACAATGGCTTGAAAGTACCAGTCTTCTTGGATGTATCTGCCCTGATCACATTTGCTGCAAGGGGTGGTCCACCCCTTGAATTGTGCGAGAGTGATCCTGGAGTTTTGGAGGTTGTTGTCTGGAGTGGATTTGTGGAGGATGTCTGTATGGAGTCATTGAGTCTGACGTTGATTGCAACATTCACTGCTGATGAAGGTGCCAAGGTAGGCCTCTTCTCACACATTGAGCATCATTGAAACTTCATTGTTTAATTGCCCTCTGTTTGGTGTGGTTCTGTCCTCTTCTTTAGGCAGGGGCCCAAAAATTGAGTTGGTTGTATCTTTCAGTGGAAGTTGTATATTAAGTGACCATCTTTGAGAACTTTGTTTCATAACTTTATTTTTGACATGGTTCTGATATATTTTATCCCAGTGGGGCATGTAAATTGAGTCAAACTCAGATGTAGCTCGCAATGGATTTACAGGATGTTTACTGTTCTCGTATGCAGGTTGTTAAGAGCCTTCAAACACCAGTTTTAAAGCCTGGAAAGAATAGGGTGCTCATTGATATACCTCCACAGCGGCCGGGGTCATATGTATTAGGGGCATTGACAGGCCACTTAGGACAAGTACGGTTGCGCTCCCACACCTACTGCAGCACAAGTGCTGCCAGTTCAAAAGGTGGACCTCCAGGGAGTGATGATGTCCTCAGCTATGAGAAACCTCTTCGACCTGTCCTGGAGGTCTGTCTTTCTATCCTTCTCTTAACTCTTTCTGCTGGCCCCATAAGTAGGAAACTTTGTCTTGCTTCAGTCTTCCCCTCTTCAATAACACTTTCCCCTACAAATCCAGAACAGTTTTCAAAGAATAATGGACTTTGCATCTTGTGTATGGCCACCCAGGTGTTGCAACCTCGAGCACTGGTGGAGATCAAGGCAGCAGTGGCTGCAGGGCTATTGGTGAGAGAGCCACAATGGGTGGGTATAGTCATCCAGCCTCTCAATTACTCCCTGAAGAGGGCAGTTGTTTACATTTCAGTTGGGCCTGGCTTGTGCCTAGAAAGCCCTCAGACAGCCCAGCTTGAGCTTTACAGTTCAGCATTCCCACATGAGTCAGGAGAGAAATCAGAGATCGATGATAACAAGGGTACTATGGATTTTCCTAGTACACCTCCACCTGAAGGATTTGAGCCCCTTGAAATCAAAAATGGGACAGTAGTGCTCTCTGATTGGGCAAGCACAGTTGCATCTGTACTGTGGGTGCAAGTGATGGCAACTCCAGACCCTGAGGAAAAAATGCCATCTACTGGGATCCAGCTCTTTCCTGCCCCACATCCACCTGCCTCTCCCAAAGCCCTGCCTCCACGAACAACTTCTTCAAAGGCTTCACAATTGGGTCTCAACCACACACTCTCAATCAATGGGAGTATTCAGGAGTCTAGGGCACCTTCTGTGTCCTCATTCGAAGGTCCTGTAGATGTTAATACGGGACAAGAGACATTGGGTATAGCAGGTGGGCTCCGAAGGAGGATGGCAGTTGCAAGGGACTTGGATGTTAGGATTGAGTTTGGAGATTCGAGAAGTCGTCGTGTTTATGAAAAGTATGATTCTTGTGCCTGCCTGGTTGTGTCAGCAACTTTCTAACAATTCAGTTTCTTGCTGTATTCTGTTAGGGGGCTTGATCAGATGGAATTGCATGTGCTTTTCTCCTCTGTCTTATAACTCAACCTTGGTGTATTGCTGAAAATTCACAATTTTGCTACGGTGTCAGATGGGCAAATGGTGGATGGAACACCATTTCATTACTTTGATACTTGTGTTTGGAAGCCTGATTGAAGATTTGAAATGTTCTCTGCTAGTACACTAGGGTCCACTATGTTCAATAAAGCTTTTTTGTGATACTATACTATTCCATTGCAGATTGAGTATGTGGCGTAGGAGTAATTTGTATATAACTGTTTTATTGTGATATCACCAGGGTAACCAAAGTGCAGTTCACATGCCCTTTCCGAACGCTTGTGCGAACTGTAAGCCAAGGCAATGATGGCACTTTATTTCTACAGGTAAAAGTTTTGAACCTTTGCAATTTTTATATCCAACTGTATTCCCATGTGCCAGGGGACACAATCATGACAGCACTTGCAGATTTCTTCTAACATGTACCCTACGTCTATAGATGGATGAGTGAGTGCTGTGCTGACTTAAAGCAGTTTTTTTAATGATTTTATGAAAATGCAGGTGACTTTGAAATCACAAGTGGAGGCAATTGTTACAATTGTTGATGCTAAATTGGCACTTCAACCAGGTTTTAGTCATGTTGATGATCCAGAGGGCCGGCCAAGTCCATCTTTGCTTTTGCCGCTTTCCCTTTCAGCAACTCGCGAAGGGGCTTTGCTCTTTGTTGTCCGATCTGACTTGGCTGCAAGGAAGGAAGGTAACATGCTTTTCCCTGTTAGAAAGCATATTACTCCAAAGAATGAGGTCCTGCATGTAAAATTACTTAACAGAAGTGATCTTCTATGACATAACTGTCTGTCAAAGTGCCTACGATTATCAGATTTCTGGTTGGTCATTTTACCTTAGAGCTTGTATGGCTGTTAGGATCAGGGCTGTCAATTGGAAGTCTAGTGGAATAGCTGTGGACCTAGTTCAGAGTGTTTCAGGAAGTGTACAGTTGCAACTTGTCTGAACTTCATTTAGGTGATAATGTAACTATGTTGTGGATATGTCTTCTCAGGCAGTGAATACCTCAGTAATGGTACAACTGAAATACAGCAGAAGAGTACACTCAATGTTCAGTACAAAATTTCAGGGGACCGCAGACATGGAGCACACTCTCACCAAGGTTCCCATTTGTTAGAGTACTCAAGCAGTTTTGTTCTGGAGATGCCTGTGCTGGAGCAGCTTGTGGCTGTGGGTATGCTGGCCATCCTCTCAAAGAACCTTAGGGTCGGTCAGCAGATCATTTTCCAGTGGAGGGTAGAAAGGCTGAAGGAGGGCCGTGCAACACTGTGTTTTCAAAGAGAGGCTGGTGATGCACATGGGAGTGATTCAACATCAAAAGATGAGGTAAACTTCATAAAGGGATTCACTAACTGAGTAGGTTGTTAATGTCAGTGCTAATAGTCAAATTGCAACAGATTCTATGTTGATCTGAGGTTACAGGGTGGGGCTCATGAAGAGTCATTTTTCCTGTTCTTCTCAAATCTGTGGAAAATTCTAGGCGTGTTCAGCAACAGACACAGTAAATGACTGTTCTTTCAGTTTTGCTGAAGATCATCTGCATAGCACTCATTCTGTCATTGATGGCTATATGGCAGCCAGATTGAATATGTTTATTGGTACTTGGTTGCAGGATGCAGAGGAGCTTTCTTATGAGCTTAAGATTAATGAGAAGAGTTGGATGATTGCTGGGAGAAAGAAGGGATCTATTTCACTCTCACAACAGTTAGGTGCAAGAACTGTCATATCAATGGCATGTGTTCCTCTTGTCACTGGTCATGTTCATCCCCCTGCCTTGCACTTGGCCAATGTTAGTCGACCCAATATCAGTCACAGCCCTGCTGGGCCTCACTTAGTCTGCATTCTCCCCCCTGATCCTTGCTCTGCCCTGTGTGTAAAGAAGGGTATTTGAATCCCCCCATTGAGTTCAATTACAAAGTTTTCTTTGGCCATAATGCCCTTCAGTTCAAGGTTGCTCTATTTCTGCTTCATACCCACAGTTTTGTCTCATCAGTCTACTGTTGTCTTCTTTCTTTTTCAAAGGTTATTGATTCCCGAGAAACATTATGCGCAATTTCTAACATGCATCTAACACAATTACTCACCATTGCCTTCAGGCTGAGAACTCCACACTCATGGCTGCAAGCAATTGATGCAGAGAGTTGTACAGGTGACAACGGCCTTGCAGAAGGCGATTCTGCAATTCCAGATAAATTCTTCATCAAACTTGAAAGATTCCTTAAACATGAACACCAGTGGACATGGTATGTTATTTTCTAATCTTCAATAGCTTATCCCTTTCAAATGCTTGAAACACTGCATGATTCTGCATCTTGGGTGGTTCAAATGATTTGGCATAATGCCGTGCAAGGTCAAACTTGGTGCAAAACTGCCATAACTTTCAGTATTTATTGAATAAATTTCAGAGAAGACACAATGAGCAAAATAAGGTGGTCAAACTATTAAATTGGAGGACATCTCTCACACTCATCACTTCTATCCATGATGAAGGTGATGGTCTGACACTTCATTAGTGACTGTAATAAAGTATGACAACACTCTTTGTCCCATTAGCTTCCAGTGGTTGTTGGGGGAGATTTCTCTGCAAACTTCAGAGACATGAAGCTTGACATTGACTGTGACCCTGAAACCACCTGCAATGCTGGGATTACATGCATATTCACTCAGACTTCACTCCAAAAGACTCTTCAACAAACAAAGAAACTGTTCTGCTCTTACGCTCGTGAATCCTGACTGATTGTTGTATGTATTGATGTGTCTTGTGATTTGTACACAATCTGATGCACTGCAATTGCGTTAGTTACAAAGACAGGATTTGGTCTCATAGGTTGATCTGTCTTGTTGATTCATACACTGTATGACACATTGCAGTTGCTTCAGTTAGAAAGACAGGATTTTGACTACAAATCAGGATGTAGTGCAGTTGCTTCAAGTTCCAAACCTGGACTTGGACTACAATCATGTGAGTTTCATTTCCACCATGATCAACTCTATTGTAATGCAATGCAGAATCAACTTCATTCCTGCATGCATTTTTCTACTATATCAGACCCATATTATCTTGGACAACAATCTTGTTCTGAGAGTTTTTGATTGAATACCCATAATTTTGAATACCAGCTAAATTGCTGCATCTGCAGTGTCTGGAATCTGAGTTTCCAAAACTTTGGGCGTAGGAGCTAAACCCTTTCCACCCATGTATGCAAGTGCTGCTCTGTCAAGTACCAACCGCTGCATCCAAGAAAATAGACAGCACCACCACACAACATCATCATTCTCAGGTAACTA
>Ga0209208_10012042_pt1 | contig 11018 bp, 8 predicted proteins | sample S1TSphfallax_3_FD_187694 | JGI IMG/M metagenome (GOLD analysis project Ga0209208, IMG submission 187694) | Host-associated microbial communities from peat moss isolated from Minnesota, USA - S1T2_Fd - Sphagnum fallax MG (SPAdes) (version 2) | ecosystem: Host-associated > Plants > Peat moss >... | reverse complement strand
ACAGTGGTCAGCAGCAAAAAGAAATCGACTGTGATGAGCCCCATCCGGCGCCAAATGAAAAAACGCAACCCATCCGGTGGACAGAACGGCCAACTGGTGCATTGGTGGGTGCTAATTCACTCTGGCCTTAATGTGTGGATGCTAAACTGGTTCAAACTATAGATGAGAGAAAAAAGAGGATGAAGAAGGAGATGAACCCACACCTTTAGTTATAATGGATGAAGTAATGGACGAAAACTGGATGAAAAATGAGTTTTCCAAGAAGGCTACGTTGATTGACGGTCCCTATTGGGATACCAAAAGGTCGGAGAGAACGAAGGGGGTACTAGGTAGCCGAACCTACTACCTACCTACTGAAACCCAAAGGAACCGCGGGTCTGGGGTGTGACGCGGAGGTTTGTTGTTCGTTTTCTCTTTCGCTCTGGCGCGCGTGCAGGCGTCGCGAGGGTTCGTCATATCTCTCGCTCGCTCTCTCTCTTTCTCTCATCCCGCAAGCAAAACGATCTTCTTGTTGCAGCAAACTGCCGGCCGCACGGGAAACTGACTCTCTTATCACGGTGACAAGAGACTCTGCAAAATCAGTACCATGAGTCAGGCAGATAGAGGCGGCATTCAGGCTCTTCTAGCCGCAGAGCAAGATGCGCAACACATCGTGGCAAATGCACGAGCCGGTAAACATCACTCTTCTTTCCTTTTTTTTCCATTATGCTTAATTTTTTGCTCTTCCTTGATTCTGCTGCTGTCTCTCGTCTCATTATATGCATTTTATTTAATCTCGGCTTCGATCTGTCATTCTGTTATCTCTTTTTCGCCCCCCCTTCCTTTTTTTTCCAGGTTGCTTGCTTTGACTGTGAAATTCAAGCTTGTGCTTCTTCTTTATTTAGGTTTCTAGCATCAGTCTGTAGGAGCGAGGTTTTGCAACTTAATATAATTTCTGAAAAGACTTGAGAAAAGAAAGAACACCTGTGTGTTGTGAAGTTTGTCCTTTTTAAGATCTGGAAGATGTTCAGTCCATCGCTCCAAATTCATAATCAGAGACGCACAGGCAAGAAGTTCTCATTGTGTTTGTGGATCCAAAGATTTAGTGCAGCTAGAATTCAAAGGCAATAATGTCAGATCTTTAGGCCTTTGATGGGATGTGTTGCCCATGAAAGAAGCAGTACACCACCAGCCCCAGTGATTAGGGTTTTTGGTGAGGTTGTAAGTGGTGTTGGTGTAAGGAAAAAATGTGGTGTATGCTGGATGTTGCTGACAACAGCTGATCCCAGGTTTGTGAAGCCAGTAGTAGTTCAAAACAGTAAATGGATGTTCTCTTCTGTAAGAAACACTGGGAATTGAGTGGGTGGAATTGTTTTCCTGTTTGTCAGCTAAGACGGCACGGTTGCGTCAAGCCAAGGAAGAAGCTGATAGAGAAGTGGCTCAGTATAGGGCACAACGAGAGAGTGAATTCCGCAAGAAACTTGCTGAGGTAGAGCCATGTTGATATTTTTTTGGCAACTCTCTTAGCTTAAACATAGTATGTTCATGTTGCTTGCAGTGTCTCTTGACTTTCATGGAACATGATGAAGAGATCTTTTGTTTCCATGACCCCCAAATCATTGTGTTGATGTTAGTGTGTTTCTTGTTTCTTTCCTTAGACGAGTGGAGATTCAGGCTCAAATGTGAAGCGACTTGAAGCAGAAACCAACCAGAAAATCCAGCGCCTGACTGCAGAAGCTAATAAAATTGCACCTGAGGTATAGCTCCCTGAGGTCAAGCCCCATGCATGGAAAACATACTTGGGTCACACTGACTCTCACTGTTGTATTTTCTTTGATTGTTGATGTGGTGATTTCTCTGCAACTTTGTAGATATGTTGCTGTACAGAAGATAGCTCCATGGGCATGTTTTGAAGAAGATGCAGTTAAGGAATGGTGTTTGTTCATCTGGCTTACCAAGCCTTGGTTCTTGCCATTAGAAGAGTGCTCAAATTGTTCTTCAGTTCCCTGACAAATTTTTTTCTTGATTTTGTGCAGGTGACTGCACTCTTGATGAAGTATGTGACCACAGTGCGAAACTAGAAAATAAGAAGTTTGTGATGTCCAAGGCAATAAGCTCTTGTCCTGTGTTTGTTGACAGGTGTTTATGTTCAGCATAACAGCAATGAGATTTGTCATTAAGTTCATGTGACCATTGATTTTCTCATTATTTTGTCTGCTGTTCCTACTTTCTCAATGTGAATCTATGCTGTTTAACCATGTAAGGTACTTAGAGAAATTCTATCTGGGAGTAGGCAAACATGGTCAAAAGTGTCAATTCCTGAGCTAGAAGCAGTGTAAGAAGTAGTTGGCACATTATTGAATCTGGACTTGCAGGGAGTGGATTTGTGGCAATTTGTGTACAAGTCTCTAGGTTTGAGAAGTCGACAATCATTCTTGCCTTCAATGTCTATGGTACCAACATTGTGCACTTGCTCCTGAGTCTAAAATGATGGCAGAATTAAAAACTATGTCCACTCACAAGGCTGTTGCATCTTGAATGTGGATTTTTGACTTTGGTAGCTATGTCCCTTGATGAGCACCAACCAACATTGTGACTGCGTCTTTTTGACACTCCTGGAGATATCAGATAATTCTGGATGCAGATTTGGTAAAACTATTTGCAAATCCTAGCACTGAGCTTAGCATATGCTCAATTTGCAACAACAGAGAGCAAGAACTTGCTGGAACTCTAGGTTGCTGGAAATGCCTGGGCATGATTTGCCAGGAGCTTGGTGGAACCACAATTATTTGGATTGGAGCACTGTGCTTCTTGAGGCATACATTGGACTGTGGAAATCTGTGGAAGGGGCATACACAATTGCAACAGGCAAAGGTAAAAGTATTCACTTGCCTGGGCTGTTGAAGCTTTTGTAAAGAAACGTGAAAATGCAACTTGAAAGTGCATGTTTTTCAAAATGTCAAATCATCCTTCCAGCTCCCTTTTTGCTATGTTCAGGTGCAGCGGAGGGATGGCCACTCAGTTCCTTCTGTGCCACTGGAATCCATCTAAGGAAGTTTCTAGGTTCTCTTCTGTTGTAGTACAAGTGTGCAAAAGCAATATATCCACAAAATCAGTTCTCTGAGATAAAAACCGTGAACTAGTGTGGAGCAGAATTCAAACATGATGAAATGATGTGTACTGAAACTTTCTATCTGATCACACTTCTGCAGATCGAAGATTTGTATCAACAGTTCAATAGAAAGCAAATGGATGTAGAAACAATCAGCTAATTCTACTGCAGTATGACTCAGAGATTGACGAAGCTCTGAGTCAAGTTGGAATGGACATGGACTTGGCCATAGTGGAAGATAGATTAGGGGGATCACCACTGGCTTGTACAAAGGGATCGAAACATGTGTACTTTGACAGAGCAGCAAAAGTATGTAGCCAAAGCCATCACCATTTGCTACAATTGTTGGCTCTCCTCCACCTTGAATCTCCATGTAATATACATGGTAAAGCGTTTCATTGTTAGATGCTCTTCATAGGATGCCGCTTTTCCATTTTTGTCACTTTCTTCTTTCAGTGTTACAGAATTCTTTGAGCAGCAAGTTTGTTGAAAGCATTGCACTGTTTCTGAACTTTTTTCTGGCCTCTTCATGCATGCAACATCTAGTGTAAGCAGGATCACAAGAAGAACCCATGACGTACATTCAAATTTGCTTTAGTAAACAAAACCTTCAATGCTTAGTTTCATGTTCTTAAACTCCCTATTCTTCTTGCAAAATTTGTTGCCTCTGCCTGTAATGGAGAGTATAAGGAACAGTGCAGTTTTCATTTGGTTCCACATTTTGAGGAGTTTTCACCAGGTGTTACTGTGAATCGGGAATTCAATGTTTGAGACCTTTTATGGAACATTTCTAGCATGATTGAAATAGTTCACATATGAATTTCAACACACTACAAGAGAGTGTGGTTTTCATCACAAAAAAAAGCTAGTAAAAAGCTAATCACACATGTAATATGTGCCATAACCTAATGTCAGAATGTCATTTTAGTGTAATGTATGTCACAATAAATGCCACATATTGTACATCTTAACAGATGAAACCACAAAGTTTACCTCACATGTCTCATGAGCCATGGCTTTTTGTGTGAGAAAAACCACATTCTCTTGTAGTGATATGACCTCCTGTACTTTTCACATGAATCATCAGGTGGGAGCTCTTGGTTTTGTAATCTCATTGCAAGCTCATGTTCATCTGTCACTGTGTCCCTGTTACCCTGCTGTATGTTCCACCTGTTTGAACCTGCAGTTGTGTTCACTTTAGGACTTCTAGGATCCCTATCACTTGCAACTAGTTGAAAAATGTTGTAATAAGTGGAATGTGATTAGTTTCTGTTGCAGTAAAATTATTGTGCAGGTGATTGTTTTGGTGGGTGTGGTCATCAATAATCACACCTTTTGTACTTGACAGAGTGTGGTGGTTTTTCCATCAAAGGCTGTGGTTGTAGAAAACTTGCTCCTTGTGTTCTCACCAAGATTGACTCTGTTGGATGCCAGCCTCACACTTCGGCTGCCTAAGAAATGGCTCATTGCACTACCAGGTGTGTGGTACAGTTGTGATTTGCTCTCTTTGTAATGTTGTCAAGATTGTCCTCTTGTGGATCATTAGCAATATGGACAGTGCTGGTAGTGAGGGTGTGGGCTCTTCCTTACTGGGGTTTCTTCAATGTGGACTCACATGGTGCTGAAACTGAGAAGAGTGTAGTTGCAATTGTCAAAGTTTTGAAGCAACAGCAACAGCCTTTTGGAGATGCCAAAAGTTGGGGATGAGATCAATGAGGTAGTTTACACACCAACCTTTTGCATGTGTGTCCTTTTTCCTAAACACATGCTACTGGCTAGTCCCATTTCAAGTGTTGTGTTTTGGTGAGTGGAAGCTAAGGTGTCTGACTATTAGTATCCAAGTGATAAATTCTACAAGGGTGTTAAGATTGCAAGATCTATGCTTATGCACACATGTTTCAATAAATGGGTTAATTAAGGACTCGGATTATGTACATGAAGATGTAATTTATTTTTCATGATTCATTAAGGTCTAAAACCAGTGGACTATGGAAGCCAAGACTATGGATTATGTACCTTGTAACAGTTTACTTATATGGACTTTGAAATGAATATTATTTTAATAATATATGATCTATAAGAAATTGGAATATAGTGTGTCATTCTCTTTCTTTTTTCTTAAGTTTGAAGAGTTTGTCACCATACCACTTGTATAAAATTAGTCATGGACTTTTAAACCACTCTAAAGTCACTAAAGTGAAAAAAGTCCTTATCACACCCAAACCAAGGTTGTTTAGCGTTTGTTCTAAGAGAAGCAGAAAATAGTGGCCTCTTCTTGGGTTGCCAATCATTTAAGCAAAAACACTTTGAAATCAATGAATTAGATTTTGTAGACATCAACAAAATTATATCCCAACTTAAGAATGTGAAACAATTGATATATATTCACATAGGCATTGCAATTTGCTAGCATATAAATGAAATCACAAATTGTCCACATCAACAAAAGCAACATGAGCAAAACCAACCTTCAATTTATTTAATGTGTTCAATTGATAACAACAAATGATCATTCTGAAGTAAATGTAAAGAGGCATGTGCAATAGAACAAAAACCTTTGTCATCAAAACTCCATTCACAACTATAAACTTGAGTAACAAGGTGGATGCAAGTTAGGATGGATCATTTTTTGTGTTACATTGTAATTTTTTACATGGCATTGCAATCTATTGAAATGTAATAATTCAATCAAATTATCAATATGTCATTTTTTCAAGTGGTTTTATAATGTTAATGTAAAGTTTTAAACACATACATAATAATATTATACCACAAATGTACACCAAACATACATAAATGAACTCTTGAATTAACTACATATGGACAATTATGGCATCTTATACTTCCATATAAAAGCATGTTGTTTATCAATTTCATTCCAAACATGTTATAGGGAATCAATATATAATACATTAAAAAAACATAAATCCAAAAACTTTGTTAGAAAAACCTTAACAAAAAAAGTTGTGGACTTTTGAATGATTTTTTTTCAAAAGTCCCTAGTTCAGTATTCTATGGTTGGATTATTATTATTTTCATAACATGCGTGTTAAAGAGGTGTTTAGGTGGGTGGCTCTTTTAATGGATCAAATTTGTCTAATGGATGTTTTGGTGACTTGATGTATACTTGAATTTTTCGGCATTCTTGTGACTATGGGGACCACTCTTAAACTATTTTGTATAGTTGTGAAGTTCAAAGTCATGAGATGTGCTTCTTATGGACCTTTGCAAAGCAGTGAGGACTACTAGGAATGTGTGATTAGTCTATGAGTTTTTGGATGCTCTTGTGACTATGCATATTTGACTTTGCAATTTGTGAGTTTTTGAGTACTCTTCATGGTACTTTTGTGACATTCTGCATATTTTATGCATCAATGTAAAATTATGGGGACTAATGTTAAACTAGAATGACTTGTGCCTTTTGTGGACCATTACAAACTAATGAAGACTAATAGTGGATTGTTATAAATAGTCTAGAAAATTTATCCAATTAAAACATTATGTTGCCTACAAAAGAAAAATATACATGGATAAACTTGGAAATGACTATCGTACACTAAAAATCCAATCAATATAAAGATGCAAATACAAAAATACAACATTTTCAAGAGAATGTTGAGCAATTGATGAAACAAACATGTGTTTCCACTGACTTTTCGTCATAAACATGTGGTGTTCATGTCTTCTTCACCACCTCCTTTTGGTTCAAAGTCATACATGTTTCAAAAACCCACCAAAGCAAAATGATTGCCTTGGTTTGAAAAAACATACAATTTGAAAGGTGAATGTATGCTACAATGTACACAAAAACTATCACAATTTGATAGTTTTAGTACCTATCCAAGTTTGATGCATCATGATGAATATTTGAAAAATGTTTTGTGATAAAAATTTGCAATAAATGATGGTTTACATCTCAATTTATCATCATTATGTTATGAAATTAATGCACGTATGAGTGATTTAATTGTTCAATAAAGTATTATTTTGATTTGCAAGGTCTTGAAACATCATTATAATTGCAACAAAAGGAATAAGAAATATTTTTTTAATGAAAATATTTCCATAAATTTTACACATACAAAAACGCAACCATAAGGAATAATCTTCCTCATCAAAGTTTTCAATTTTTGTTGAAGCTATGGAGTTTAGATTAGATGATTATAAAATGTTCATTAATACATTATGATATGATAATTTCATATTGATGATTATCATCTTTTTAACTTGTAAATGTTCTTCCCTTGAGGATGTACTTGGATTAGGTGTTCATTTCATAATTTGACAAGAATAAAATGGAGCATTAAAATAATAAAGAATGAAAACTATTGTCAAATAAGGGTCTTTTCAAAACCTCTATAAAATTAATGATGTACACTTACACAATGGCACAATTATGAATCAATTGTATATTCATGGTTCTTTTAATTTATTTTAGTTTTGGAGCCCAAAACATTCACATTGTAATGTGCAAGCACTTTGACCATCTTTTAGGTATTAACAATGAAAAAAAAACCTTTGATGACAAATTCATCAAGCATCTAATATGGTGAATGGAGCCATGACAACATTTTTAATATGCACATTCAACAAATGGGACTTTTGTTTCATTGAAATGTTTGAAGTAGAACTCATAATTGTTGTCAATATGGCATGTTTAATAACTTGTCTACATTACATGACCATTTAATCTTTGACAAATAAGAGCTCTTGCTCAAAACTCCTACCTTGTAAGAATTTTTAATAGGGTTGGAAACATCTAAACCTACATTTGGGTCTAACCAAACATTTTGTATCATTGCATCCTTCACAATAGGGGGTGTATGCATTGTCTAAGGTTTCATTTTAGACAAATATAACATTCATAAGAATTACAAGCAAGTTTTTATAAATGATCCATATGAATATGGTTTTAACTTTTAAGATTTCATAAGTGCAATCTTTGACTATTGAAGTTCCAATCGTTTATGAAACCTCTTAAAACTAGGTCAAAACTCATATTGAAAAATGTTGTTTTTAGTTGGTATGAGGAAATCACCTTGAAAATCCTAAAAGAAAAACCCATAAATTCCATAAAAATAAAAGCCCATTTAAATATTTCAATTATGTACCCATTAGGTATAATTTTTTTGATAAAAAAAAAAAAAATCATTTCAAAAGGCCTTTTGAAAGTAAGGTGCAATTCTTACCTTTCAAAAGTTCATAACTCCCATTTGGTTAAGGATTCACAAAAACAAATTTCAGATTTAACTTTATGATTTCATTCATCAACCCATCCTTAATCACTATAAACAATTTTTAGTGGAATTCAATATGAATTCTTGAATTTCTAAACAATCCAATCAATTGATTGGTCCATATTTTTGAGTTCAAAAGTCCACTATTGATAATGAATGCATTATTTTCAAACAATAATTGTGCAAATGTCTTCATAATCAAATTTTTAATTTAGAATGAGTCATCATTTAATGTATTTAAGATTAAATTATTCACCATAAACATTTTAAACACAAAGCACCTTGTACAAAGTATTATTGTGACTCCAAAAATGAGCCACCATACCTTGCATTCACCTTAGGACTATGAAATGTTGACAATGTTGAAGTTATACATTGAAAAATAACTTTGGTCACCTTTTTGACTTCATTATAAGACATAGATTTGTGTAGTTATGCTAATAGAAACCAAAAGCAGTTGTAACCATTGTTTAATTCTATGTTTTTTACACCAAATGGTTTTTAAAACATCTTAACTTGAAAATAGGTTTAAAAAATTTCACATTATCAAATATAATATCGTATGTTATAAATGTAAAAAGTGTGGAACTATTTCATTAACATTTGGACCTTCAAAAGCTGTGTAAAACAACTTGTAACCATTATTTTTAAGTAATAAAAGGATTTGGAAATGGCATTGGAAAACTTTGAAAATGATATATTTTTGGAATTTTTTTAACACAAACCTTAACAAAATAGTAAATTTTTTAATAAATATATATTTAAAATTTTTTGAAAAATATTCCAAGAATATTCTCCAAAAAACAATCACCTAAAGGGTCACCAATGGCTCCTATTAGCCCATTTGCACCCAAACACTTGAATATCTTCAAGGACATTATGTTGTTATTTGGTTATTTTCTAAAAATCTCTTTGTTGAACTCAACATCATTGTTGACATTTTGCAATGGCACTTGCACTTTTTAATGGAACACTTTGGACTATGTTCAAATGCCTTTTTTCATCTTTGTTGTTACCCATCAACAGATCCCACCTCATGGACATGATCATTATGAACAATGATTCATTCATGATTGAAGTTCCAAAAAGGTGTGCTTAATTGGAAAAAGATTACAAATGACAATTTAAAATTTCATAATGTTTAATATATTAAAACTATGGTGTATTGTTGTGTTCCTATGATTAGAATATTGAAAAAAAAATTTAAAATAATAATAATTATTGAATGTTGTGTAAAAAGTCCTTTTGAACAACAACAAAAACAAAAAAATAGCTAATTTAGGTTAGGTATTAACTATAATAATAATTTAATAAATGTTATTATTTTTACAATTATTTTACAATTTTACTTATCATATTATATTATTATAATTATTATTTAAAAGGACTATTATATATACCTATTGAAATTATTGTGTTTTTTAATACTATAAATCATAATAAAATGGGTAGCTTAATCTAGCATATTATAATTACAGGTGTTAATTCATTTTTAAAAATAATTCATATTTTAATACTAAATTATTAAATTAGTATTTTCAAATGAATATTTTTCCTAATAAATTTTATTATGATTATTTTAATCTATTAATTATTGAATTTTTATAGTGTAATAATTATTTTTAATAGATATTAATATTAAAATAATATAATATAATCATTTTATGTTATTGTATTGACTATTATTAAATGACTACTATAACAAATTCCTATCATTTGTTATGATTATTATAAGTAATGTTAATTGGCGAAAAATATTAATTAATAATAATTACACTAAATTATTAATCACACTAACATTAAATATGTAATATTATTATTGATTTTATTATTATTATTCTAATATCCATTATCATTATTTTGATTTTTTTTATTACTTGTTAAATATAGTTACTTATAATAATTTGTATAGTTGGGTCAAATTTTGTAACTAAGAGCCAAAGGGATTACTTTGGAAAATGACTATATGGTTTTTTTCCCAAAAACAACTTTTACATGCAAATGAATTTTTGAATGAATTTTTTTGTAACTTGTTCTTAAAAATACTTACATTTTCCCTAATGCATCACCCTTTTTTTTGTTAGTCATTATTGAATAAATATGAATTTTCAAAAATGTGCTGATTCTTTATAGATTCAATGTTTCATTTTGAAAAATGATCAAAATTTTAAGTCATGACTAAAAATTAAAATTTCACATTCATTATTTTATAATATTTTAAATTCTAACTTGTTTTCATACATCATGTACACTATAACCCATTTATATGTGGTAAAGGACTCTTGAAGCTTTGAAATTCTAAAGTAATTTTGAAACATTCTTTGAATTTTTAAAGTTTTAGAATTCCAAATTTTAAAAAGTATGAGTGTGTTTTGAGTGCGGGTAATATGTTATTATCATCTATATTTTTTTCAATGAAAATTCTTTGATTATGTGAATTCTTTTGATAGTCTTTTGCAAAATTGACTCCATTTGACATAGTAGGTGTACATTTTCAAATGTCTCAAATTAAAACCAAAACTTAAAATTAGATCAAATGAATTTTTATTTAAAGTTCCTTAACATTCATATGAGGGAAAAATGACTAACTTGCCATGATTACTATGGTTTTAAATGGTAATTAAAAAATAAATGTTTGATTTTGACTAATTTTGTTTCACATCTTACACCCTTTTTGGCTCCTAGTTATG
>Ga0209208_10012041_pt1 | contig 11018 bp, 12 predicted proteins | sample S1TSphfallax_3_FD_187694 | JGI IMG/M metagenome (GOLD analysis project Ga0209208, IMG submission 187694) | Host-associated microbial communities from peat moss isolated from Minnesota, USA - S1T2_Fd - Sphagnum fallax MG (SPAdes) (version 2) | ecosystem: Host-associated > Plants > Peat moss >... | reverse complement strand
CAGTGGCAGCGATTAGCCCTACAGCTAGCTCGTGTGGATTGGTACTCTCTAGCAACTTACCAGATACCTCTAGGTAGGTATCTGGGTCAACCTCTTGCCCTCCATCGGATATGCGATCGCTTACCCGTGTGGTGGTATTTCTGCCTTCCCAATCTTCTTTGGTAAGTCCACATAGCAGTAATACATAGTGTTTTAGTTCATGCCCGATTAGGTTTCCTTGCCCGTCACGCTTGGGAACTAAATCAGCGTTCTTACCCTGCTCCAATGGTAAAGATTTGAATTTCTTGTAGAAACCAACACGGCTCAGAACTGTTCCCAAACTGGCATTACTGTAAGTGGTTTTTGTGTTGATAAATTCATTGAAAGCCTCACAGTGCGGTCTAATTTCCTCCAGTGAGTGTAAATCCTTAACCGCTTCAAACAGCTTATCAACTTCCTCTTCAACGGCTCTCGACATTGCCCTAGTCGCTCCTTTGCTAACCTGTTAACAATAATTTTAGCTAACTAGTTAGGAATTGTCGATGACTCGTTATAACAGGATATCTTATAGGTATACCATTAACTAGTTAATAAATACTTATAACAAGTTACTTGACAAGTGTTAACTAGTTAGCTAATATGTTAACAGGTTCACAGAAAAAGCGGGCTTGGAACCCGCCAAACAAAAACTAAAAACTATGTCCAACCTAACTCAAAAACCCCAAACCTCCCAAAAGCCCGATTACCTCAATGGCTACTTTGATGCCTCCATCGGGCTACCTCCAGCCACCAACGAGCTAGGCTCTGCCTACTTCACCGGGTATCTAGCAGCGGTAAACCAAACAGGTAAAACTCCGTTCTAGTCATGCTTTCAGCTTCCCACCTTATCACGAGGTGGGAGGCTCCCAGCTTCCAAAATTCACCACAAAGTAGCCAACAGAGGTAAAAAATGAACCGTCGTCAAACCATCCGAGAAAACTTGAGACCACAGCAGATAAACCAGGGTTTGGTCAGCGTTGATGAGATAGCCCTAGACCTTCCCTGCCACAATCCCGAACACGTGCGATCGCTCTCCCAGTTCGGTAGAAATCTGACCCCCGTAATTCTCCTACGCTGTGGGAATGACTACCATGCAGTAGCCGGGTATCAATGGGTATCAGCCGCACAGGAAACCGGGCTAGATTCTCTCTGGTGTTGGGTTTTCGATGATTTAGACATGGCAGAACAAGCCGCGCTAGACCTCGAAAACCTCTAAAAAAAATAGCCCCCTATAGTTTAGGGGGCTAATAACACACCATGCCAGAATGTATAAATTATTTCAATCACATAACCCAGTATTGCCCCCGGCATGGGGGCTTTTTTGCTACATTTTTTCGAGTTGTCTAGGGTCAGTAATTGTTACCTCTATCTTTATTGTCTTTTTCTTTACTTTTGTTGCTTCCTCAAACTTATTTAGTGCAGCAAGTGTCTCTTTCAGCTTAGTTTCATCAGTGTGTGACATGGTGTAATCTTTAACTCTACACCTTAATTCTAACGGTAGAAATACAGCCAGTCAATACATTTAAATAAATATTTTATACGTATTTTATTGACTAATTACGGAGAATTGTTAATAATGGTGGATATAATCAAGGATTCACAGCGATCTGCGAATTTCCCTGAAAAGTTAAAAAATACATAGTACAAAAGTAGTACAGTTTAGCTCATGGGAACCTTTGGCAGGGTTGGAGGGTAGCCATTATTTTCTAGTAACCAACCATCCGAGTTGATTACCCAATCTCCCAGACCGGATAAAGGTGAAAGTGCCCCAGACGAAACTTGTTTCATTCCTTCCCAATCTAGGAGTTATCCCTATCAGTTCCTTTACCTTGCCAGTGCTGAGAATCCAACCATGAGTAGCGGCTTTTTCCAGTTCCTCATATTCCGATAAGAGCGATCGCCTATCACCCATATATCCCATCATTTTTTCGACTAATCCAGCCATCAGCCCGATAGCCGTAAGGTTTTCACCATTGTCTAGTCGATTGTCTAGTGAGTTGTCTACTCTATCCAGTTGATTGTCCAGTTTGTCTAGTGGGAGTAGCTCTACCTCTGGCTGGATAGGGAAATCAGCGATTACACCCCCATCCCTGATATGCTTATCAAGTTTGTCCAGTAGCTCTAGTTGTTCTGGGCTAATTTTCCCTCTAGCAACTGGTTTTATGTCCAGTCCGTTGATCCGGTCATAAATAGCCTGTCTGGAGTCCAAGCCATATCTAGCCTGGAGTGTAGCGATTTTGATTAGTTCGGTGTCCATCCCGGTTTACCCATTCACCCACTGGACAATTTTAGTTTGTCCAGTCAACCGATGGACAAATTCACCCTAAAAAGGAACCATAAAAATAAATGGTTCTTTAGAAGGGTATGTCCTTGTAGGGGTCATCATCAGGATCGCAAGTAAGCGGAGAACTCAAGTAATCGGTGTCGTAGAAATCCAGCCCATCAAATCCATCGGCATCGTTTCCATAGTAAGTTTCTACCTTTTGGCTAAAAGTTACACCGTCTGGAAAGGCAATGAAGACCCTAGAGAATATGGTGTAGCCATGCGTCCCCTCCCAAGGCTCTGAATGTAGAAAAATTGGCGTTGGCTCTAATCCCTCAAAAATTACTTGCATTTTCCGTTACTCCGTAATCTCTACATCACAATAACACAGCCAATTTTCAGCGCTGTACTTTGGGTTGTTGGAACGCTTGATTTTTAGTCCAGTAACCTTTACACCAGTGCTTTGTAGTCGGGTAACAAGTGTTTCTAACTCTTCTCTGGAATTGCTAATAAACCTTGCCTGGATCATTTCAATTACTCCAATTTTTCCCACAATCCAAACACTTAAACCGTTGTTTTTCGCCTACCTTGCCATTACGCTTGATGCTGGTAGAACCGCAGTCAGAGCAGGCTAGGTTAGCAGTTTTTAGATTATCAGGTAACAGGTCATAGGTGTACTTCCCAAAAGCAGGTAACTCCACAAAGTAGGGGGATTTACCAGGTTCTAAAACCAGTGCGAACCTGTAGGCGTTGGGGTTAGTTTTCTCTAATCCCAGTTCATCATTTTTAGTCTGGCAGTAGCTTATAAGCTTGTCAGCAGTGGCTTTTAGCTTTCCTTCCTCATCAGATGTAAAGCGGTTGCTATTGCTGATAGCGTCGTAGGCATTAGCCCCGATGTGGATATTTACCGCGCTATTCCAGTCGGATCTATCCATCCCTGGATATTCAGATACATTGGCATTTTGCCCGATGAAGATAGCCCCTAAATTTTGATGGGAAGCTTGTTTGATGATGAAATTTACATTACTTCCAATGGCTGATTTTTTATTGTGTGTATGGCTCATGGTTGAGTCAATCTCATCGAATATCCACACTTCAAAACTATCTCTAGATTCACCACCAGATGAGCGTAAATCAACTTTTTTAGCCAGTTCCGCGATCGCTCTCTCACTGTCATTATGGGATGTTCCCACCACTGGGATAGTCCAGTAGTTTTTACTGCTGTTGTGTTGGGGGTTGAACAGTTTGGCAGTCCCAGCACGGGCCAGCAGGATGGATACAGCAATATTTTCAGCGGTGGGAGATTTACCGGATTCACTGCCCCCGGTGAGTCTTACCCTAGTCCAGCCTTTAGCCAGTTGGGGGAATTTTTCAGCACTTACCCATAGCCGGGCTATATCCTCAGCAGTCGCCTTGGGCTTATGGCGGGTTTGAATTCCCAAACGAAAGTAGGAAGCGCGATCGCTCACCTCAAATTTTGGCGTATTCAAACTAGCTGATACTTCTTTGATTTTGTGGGGGTTGTCCCCATCGTTGAGTAGGTCACAGCTAATAAATTTACTTCCGTTTCTGGAGGTATGGAACAGTAGCTTATAGCCAGTTTCCGAGGTCTCCCAGTCGATAGCGTCAAGGATATATCCCAGTTTTAAGTAAAAATCAATAATCGCGTTCCCTACCCTAGAGGGTTCCGTCAGCCCTGGGAACCGTAAGGGCTGGCTTAGTTCCTTAATTCGGTTTTTTAGATTAAGTATTTGCGCTTGCAGTTCCTCAATTTCTCGTGTTTGACTTAAGCCGTCATCAATTACACCTTTAAAATCAGTTTTATAAGCAATGACGACGTTATCAGCCACTTGGCTAAACTCTTTCTGGACACTTCTTAGGTTCCCATCATAGTAGTCTTTTATCCTCTTGATTTGTGCTTTTAGTCCTTCCACTTCCGTAGAGTGTTCATCAGCAGAAACCGAGTTAAAGACCCTACTTTCAAGGCTATTAATGAGAGTTTTATAAAACTTGATTTTGATGGCATTACCACGAGTTAATATCTCGTGTTGCATTGTCAAGAAAATAGAAACTAACTCATCAGTTGTAAATTCTCTCCCACTTTCTATAAAATTTATCTCGTTTAAAAGTTTTTCGGATTCACCCTTGAATTCGGTTACTAACTCATTCCAGTTTCGGTTTAGTTCTGGGTACTTCTTAGCCAGATAGGGAATTAGACGATTAACTTGATCAGTTATTTCCGCCAAACTCTCCCTCATTGTCTCGATGGCAGCAGCAGCGTTTAGGTGGTGGCTTTCTGCTAACTCTATTTTGAGTCCCTCAAACTCAGTCGCCAGTTCGTTGTATTCATTGTGAGCCTGGGTTAATTCTTGCTTTAAGGTCTCGTTTTCGTGGTTAACTTTTACCAGTTCCTCATGTTTAGCCACCAGTAAATTGGTTGCATTTTCGCTCACAGCATTGAGTTTTAAAAGCTTGCGATTAGCTAACTTCTCCGATTCTCGAAGGGTGTAGGCGCTGGCAGCTAAAAAACCTAAGTCGGTGGCGATCGCATAACCCACCATCCCCCTAAATGGGGTCAGCACTAGCAATACCCCAAAACTCCCACCAATACAACTAGTAAAAAGTAGTCGGTTTTTCAATCTCTGAAAGGTCATTTTATTTGGCTGCTTCTCTTTTCTGTGCGGTTTTTTGATCAATTGTCAGTTCTTCACGTGCCACGCATGCGGCTTTTTCCAGCAGTTGAGCCAAGCTATCTGATTTATTCTCGTCATTATCAACAAAGTAACGAGACAATGCATCCAGGAACTCCCAGGTTACGAAACCGCCACCCTTCCATTCTTCTAGGATTTGGGCCAAAGCTTTGTCTGCCACTTCAGCCTTGCTATCCATCAAATATTCACGCAGTTCCATAAAATACCTCCATTAAAATTGCAACTTGGCTATCTGTCTCCCAAAAATGGGGGTTTCTCGCCCCCATGAACTACTCGATAATTTCTGCCTCTGCCTCAATCGCTCCGATTTTGGCATCAAGTTGATATTTGGCTAGCTGTACTTGGGTAATACGGCTCTCACCTAGTTGATACTTTTCTTCCCAGAACCTACGTCGTTGGTCGGTTTCTCGTTGCAACCCTTCGAGGGTTATGGTTTCGTGGTTTAGGCGTTCGCTGGTTTGGGACAACTTGGAGGTGGCGATCGCTAAATTTACCCGCTGGCTCTCAAAACCTACCATCTTAATCTCGGTTCCAATTTTGGCACTTTGGTAGTCTATGCCCGCTTGGGTCATCTTCTCCGATAGACTACCAACCTTTAAAGCATCATTGTTTAGCTGGAGATTAGCGCCAACTATTCTTAGGGTTTCTCGTTTTTCTTGAATACCCTTGAGTGCCCTATCTGCATCAACTCTGGGGGTTTGAGGCAGTGGGGAACTGTCTGTGAATAGATTGGTTGCGAGATAACTTTCTGGGTTGAAAGTTGGTAAATTTAAATTATTGAAAGCAGTAAAGGTTTGGGGAGGATTCACCGCTACATCTAGAGTTGAAAAATCCCCTATCTTTTCCTCAATACCTTGCTGTGTTTGAGTTTGAGACTTGATCTTATTTCGGGCTGTGGCCATTCTAGCCATTGGCTTACTCCCAACTGTAGTTACAGAATTTACCTTGAAAAAGGGTATTGATACCCATAGCCAAAACATTATTTACTAAATCAAAAATCATCATTGTCAGTGGCTCCAAATAGGTTAAATAATCCCTCTAAGGTGGTGTTAAGAGCGTCGAATACGGCTAAGGGGTTAATTCTTAGGCGCTTACGGTTAGTTGCTTCCCCAGTTCCATATTTAAGTTTTGAATTTCGCTGGATAGGTCGAAACCATCACAGGGGAGTTCGGGGGACTCTACCCCGGTGGACTGCATAGACCGGATCGAGTTCAGATAATCCTCACGCAGGTAGAGCCGACGGTCTCGCAACCTTACAGCCAGTTCGTTGTCTCTAGCCTCTGCATTTTGGATAATCTGCTGATTCTTAAATTGGCTTACCAGATCAGCCAATTTAATTTCCTCTTCGGCAGCTGCTACCAATTCCTTTAGTGCGGCTAACCCTTCGGCTTTGGGACGGTTGCCAGATACCACATTACCGGAATTAGCCACAGCTAGCCCCACTGGCTGTAATCCTTGCTGTGTATTGGTTTCGGGGATTTCGGAGGGTTTCTCAGTGTTGCTATCAGCCTCACTTGCGTCTAATGCTTGTGGGGTAGGGGTTTCAGCGATTTTGGGGGGATTGATTGAGGCTAGCACACTTTCCGCCTCTTCCGATGACACCTCTTTGGTGCTGTCAAAATCATCGGGTCGAATTTGGGCTAGTGCTAATCGGAAAGCTTGCTCTGTAAGGTTTTGAGCGTTGCAGATATCGAGAATTTTTAAGGTAGTTGTGGCTGGCTTGGGGGCTGGTCTTCGTCTAGTAGTCATGGTGGCTATGCTCCTAATTTTTGCTGTACTTGTTTCTGGGCTTTCTCGAAAGTGTATCTACTGAAGTCGTTTTGATTGTTTAGGACATAAATTTTGACCCTTGTCGAGTTTCGGAGTTGTGCCATCAACCGTCCAACTCTCCCCAAAACCCACGATTGGTAGGGGCTAAGGGGTGTGTAGCGATCGCACGTGCCGTCATGTTTTTTTGGGTAAGCATACCTGAAGGCAGCGAGCCGCCAAAACGCGATATTCTCCCACTGGCACAGGGTAGACCGGGCTACTCCGAGTATTTCTGCTAGATGGGTCTTAGTCACTGGAAAGTCTAGAAAGACATCAAAATTCGTAGAAGTCTTGCACCGTCTGGGTCTCATGGGTCAGTCACCTATCGTTTTAAATCGGTATATGGTCATGCAGCAATAGATAAAGTAACAGCCATACCGTAGTCAGCTTTGGCTGTATACCTTACCTGGCAAGGGGTTAACCCTGGTATTGGTGGGAAATTGGTGAGTTTTTGTTGATCGATTTAAGATTGTGCTGCTATAGTAGCAATAAGTAGACACAAGTGTCAAACTATTGGTATTTGCAGGCATAAGAATGCACAATAGAATAAAGACTAAAAGTGTTTGTTATGCCTTCGAGTAAACCTAGAGTCGTTATATATATGGAGCCTGAACAACTGATTTTTTTAAAAGATTGGGCAAAAAAAGAGCATAGGACTGTAAGCAATCTGGTTTTAATGTTGGTTGATGATGCGATCGCCAAAAAGCAAACAGAGGAAAGCACACCATGACAGAAACCCCCTCGCCATATGATGGTCAGCCACAGGACGACATAAACACGCGACTGGACGATTTAGCTGATGAGATTGACCTAATTCGCACAATCCAAAACGGGGTTAGACGCGAAACCCGGCTAAATAGCCAGTCCCTAGCCAGAGTTGAACGCTCCATTCTTGAATTAGGCAATATCGCTAGGCTCCAAAGCATCCAGTCCGAACGCGATCGCCAACTACTCAGAGATGTAGTCAACAACTTGACGGTAAGCATTGAGGAAATACAAACCCAAGCAGCATCCGACCGCCAACAGGCAGCGATTGACCGTCAAGCTTGGCAAGCGGAAACTAGACGCATTTGGGAATATTTGCAGGGTAGGAACGGGGGAAACAACAACCCGAACTAAAAAATTAGGGGCTAGTTCCCCTGTTTTTTTTTAGTTTTTGATCTGATCTGAGATAGCGATCGGAAAGATTGCAGTGTTTAGATCCACGGATCGCCGCGTCCCAAAGTCCTATTATCTTGTCAATGATTCTCATTAAAAGTTGATTGTTGAGAATAGATTTTACTCTAAAACCCCTGTCAAATCTGCGTTTCACGACCTAATGGGAAAAATCAGAGTTAAAAATGAGTGTGGCAATGATTCTAAATTTATTGGAATTAAAACCACACTGTAAAAAAAAGAATAAAGTTGGAGCAAGCGCAATTAGAAACGCGCTTGAATTACTTAGAGCTATGGGAGTGCCAATGTATAAAGTTCGAGTGTTTGCTTAAATCTAGAGTTATGGGATTCAAAAGAACAGTGTCAAAAAACAGATAAATTTAGAAGGAACGCGATAAAAAAAAATCGCGTTTTCCGAGGAGCAGGAAAAATAACGCTTTGTCGCCAAACACACCGTTATTTTTCTACGAAAGTCCCAGTTAGCGCGATCTAGAATTTAGATTTTAATTCTTTAGAATCTAATGTTAGCAGCTTTGCGACTGGGATGCTCGCCAAACCTAGACTTTTGGGAGTTTTACCATGTCTATTCTACCAGAAAAGCTAATATTTAGTAAACCTAAATGTTCGCACACTAAACTTTTTTCAGCACTCTCGAACAGGCAACTTACTGAGGCTCTAGAAGCGCTGGAAAACCTTGGTATATATGAAGATGCCGCACTTCTGACACTCGCGTGGGCTTGTTACGGGGGGATCGAAGAATGAAAAAAAGATACTCAAAACTAGCCCCCATAACGCTCCCACTCAAATCCCCCTGTTTCGCTTGTAAGTATGAAAAGGGACTCTTACTGAAACAATATAGCAGTAGATATGCTGTGAAGTGTGGCAGATGTGGCACCTACCAATACTCAGTTCATATACTGAAAAACGGGGAGGTGTGTGATGTTACAAAGTAAGGCACTCCCCACCACCAAAAACAACCCGTGCCCGGTGTGCGGCAATACCAGCGGCGATTGCCGCACTTTAGCCGATGAGACAATATTTTGTTTCGGGGAATCTTCATCCAAGAAGGGAGATGTCGTCAACGGCTTCATCTGCGTAAAGGGTGCTAATGGGCACACAGCCACCTTTAAGCCGGACAACCGTGAAGAATGGTCGGAGGAACAGCGGCAGGAATGGGAGCGAAGGAAAATTGAACGGCAAAGGGCCGCAGATGAAGAGAAGCGGCGGCGGATAGCGGACGAGGTCTCAGTCGATCAGCGCGATTTTTACAATAGGCAGATTCTCTATCAGCTGACACTGAACCCCAACGACAAAAAGAATCTACTGGATAGGGGGTTTACGGAGGAGCAGATAGAAGCCTGTCAATTCAAAAGCGTCAGGCAGTGGCAGGTAGTGAGGCTCCCCGGTTGCCCTATGGTTTTTCCTGGATTACTCAAGCCTGGATTTGGGGATAGTAGCGTTAGAAAACTGGTAGCTAGTGGCAACGGCATACTGTGCCCAATTCTTCAGGATGGCAAAATAATAGCCTTCAAAATTCGATTGACTGAAGCTAAGGAGGGACAGCGATACAGTTCTGTCAGCTGTGCCACCAGCAGTTTTCATATTATGGCCGAACAGCCATTAGCAGTATTGCCACCTTCCAATGAAGCTAACCAAATTCCTGGAATTTGGGTTACCGAAGGATCAGAAATTAAGCCTGTTTTTGTAAATCAAAAATACAATGTGCCAGTCTTGGGAGGTGGACGTTACTGGCATCTTTCGCCCAATCATGCAACTAAATTTCTTCCAAAAGTTAAAGAAGGATACGGCAACGAGATTATTCTGTACCCAGATGCTGGAGACATTCTAAATTTGCAAATTTGCACCCTATGGTTGGCAGAAGCTGAGTTCTTTAAAACTCAAGGATTTGAGGTCAGTTTTGCGTGGTGGGATCAATTCTTCAAACACAATGAAGATATTGATGAACTACGAGATATTGTCAATATCCAGTACTTATCCATTGAGGAATTTAGAACATTAGTCAAAGACTATAATAATATAGGCTTCAAAAAGTGGAGGGATTCTCGAAAATTTACCCCCACAATTGAGATTGATTCGCCACATTTTTATTTCCCAGATATACCCCAACATAATGCAATTATTAGTGTGAAGTCCGCAATGGGTACGGGAAAAACGGAAGAACTTATTAACGTGATGAAGTCCTCATCGAATCGTTCCTTTCTAATTAGCGTTTTAAATATGCTGCTAACGCAATCACAAACGAGAGCAGCAGAAAGAGGAGTAAAAATACTCCATTTACACTTCGATGACGCTTTGAATTTAGTTGATAAATCTGGGGCTATTATTTGTTCCTGTATTAATTCGTTGCACCATTTAAATGGGTATTTTGAAGGTACTGATATTCATTTTGATGAGATAGTTTCGATCATCCTCACTCTGCTCATAGGGGGTACTTTAGGCGACAAGCAAGCATTTGTGATGGGTATATTTGAAAAAGCCGTGAGGGAGTGCGATCGCGTCTTTCTCTACGATGCGAACAACAACGACATAATCACGGACTTTATCAGTAGGATAGCCCCAGAGAAGCAGTTAGTTAAAATCCTCAATAAAGCCTTACCAAAAACCCATGAATTTACATTTGTGGATGGGTTAGATCCGGAGGAGGAAGAGGAACAGGAAGAGGGCGGCTCCCCTTTGGTCAATGGGATTTACGAAGAGGAAGCACCGAAAAAACCCAAACCAAGGAAAACGCGGAAGCGCGATCGCTCTCCTCTGGTCAAATTCTTGTGTGACGAAGAAATAAAACCATTCATCGCCAGTGATAGCCGAGAACTGACTAACACATTGGGCAAAATTTTGATCGACAATAATAAGCGCGGTATTGTGGTGAATCGTGAAACGGTGGGGCAGGAACACCAAAAAGAGTTCATGTCTGACCCTGATGCTTTTCTAGATAAGCATCAGCCAGATTTTCACATCATCTCCCCTACGGCTAATCAGGGTGTGAGCATTACAAACGTTAAATTTTTCACTCACAAAGTGACCATATTTACGGGGGTGCT
>Ga0209208_10012040_pt1 | contig 11018 bp, 7 predicted proteins | sample S1TSphfallax_3_FD_187694 | JGI IMG/M metagenome (GOLD analysis project Ga0209208, IMG submission 187694) | Host-associated microbial communities from peat moss isolated from Minnesota, USA - S1T2_Fd - Sphagnum fallax MG (SPAdes) (version 2) | ecosystem: Host-associated > Plants > Peat moss >... | reverse complement strand
GCCGCGCGAACGGCTACTCTTCGACTTCGGCTGGAAGTTTCAGTTCGGCAACTCCGTCGATCCGTCGAAGGATCTCGGCTTCGGCTACGGCCAGGGGGATTTCGCGAAAACCGGCGAATTCGAGTTCGCGAAAGTCAAATTCGACGACTCCAAGTGGCGCGAACTGAATCTGCCCCACGACTGGGCCGTCGAGCTGCCCTTCGTTCACGACGAGGAGCAAATGTCGCATGGCTACAAGCCCGTGGGCCGCCGCTATCCGGAGTCCAGCGTCGGCTGGTATCGCCGCGTCTTCGACATTCCCGCCTCCGACGACGGCCGCCGCGTCACGGTAGACTTCGACGGCGTCTTCCGCGACGTGCTCGTTTGGGTCAACGGCTGCTTCGTCGGCCGCAACGACAACGGCTACGCGCCCTTTCACTTCGACATCACCGACTTCCTCACGCTGGGCGCAAAAAACTGCATCGTCGCCCGCGTGGACGCTAGTTTCGGCGACGGCTGGTTCTACGAGGGCGCCGGAATCTACCGCCATGTCTGGCTTACCAAGACCGACCCCGTCCACCTGGCCAAATTCGAGAGCTACGCCCGCGCCACGCCCGCCAACTCCACCGTCGCCCTCGGCACCGTCGTTGAAAACAGCGGCGGCAAAGCGGCCACCGCCAAAGTCACCTGGAAGCTCCTCGACCCGGCAGGGAACACCGTCGCTACCGCCGAAGCGGCGGCGCAGCCGGTCGCCCCAGACGGCTCAGCGACCTTCACCGCCGCCGCCAAAGTCCCCAACCCAGCCCTCTGGTCCATCGAATCGCCGACGCTCTACTCCGCCATCGTCACCGTCGAGTCGGAAGGCAAAGCCGTCGATGCCGAACAATTCAATTTCGGCTTCCGCACCGCCGTCTTCGACGCCGAAAAGGGCTTCTTCCTCAACGGAAAATCCCTCAAGATTCAAGGCACCTGCAACCACCAGGACCACGCCGGCGTAGGCGCGGCCCTGCCCGACCGCCTGCAGTACTTCCGCCTCGCCGTGCTCAAGGAGATGGCCTCCAACGCCGTCCGCACCTCGCACAACATGCCCACCCCGGAGTGGGTGGAAGGCTGCGACCGCCTCGGCATGATGATGATGTGCGAAACCCGCCAGATGAGCTCCAATCCCGGCGGACTCGCCCAGCTCGAAGCCATGGTCAAGCGCTACCGCAACTCCCCTTCGATCATCCTCTGGTCCATCGGCAACGAAGAGTGGCAGTTGCAAAACGACGAGGCCGAGCAGGGCGCAAAAATTGCGGCCACCATGGTTCGCCGCTGCCACGAACTCGACCCCACCCGCCCCGTCTCCGCAGCCGTCAACGGCGATAACTCCAAGGGCGTCTCCGGGGCTTTCGACATCATCGGCTTCAACTACAACCTCAAGTTTCCCGACGAGTACCACACCAAGCATCCCAAAATGCCCGTCTACGGCTCGGAAACCTCAAGCGCCATCGGCACCCGCGGCGACTATGCCAGCGACCCCCTGCGCAACACCGTCAACTCCTACGACGGCGTCGTGCCCTGGGGCGAGACCGCCGAAGAGTGGTGGAAGTTCTACGGCACCCGCGACTGGCTGGCCGGCGGCTTCGCCTGGACCGGCTTCGACTACCGCGGCGAACCCACACCCTACGGCTGGCCCTCCATCAACTCCCAATTCGGCATCGTCGATATGTGCGGCTACCCCAAGGACAATTTCTACTACTACAAGGCCTGGTGGGGTAAGGAACCTGTGGTGCATCTCTTTCCGCATTGGAACTGGGAGGGCAGGGAAGGCGAGCCGATCAAAATCTGGGTCTACTCGAACCTCGACGAGGTTGAGCTCTTCGTCAACGGCGTCAGCGCCGGCAGCCAAAAGGTTCCCCACCTCGGCCATGTGGAGTGGACCGCCAAATACGTCCCCGGCATGATCGAGGCTCGCGGCAGCAAGGACGGCAAAGTCGTCCTCACCGAAAAACGCGAAACCACCGGCGAACCGGCGACCATCCGGCTCACCCGCGACCCGCTCGATGCCCGCGCCGAAATCGACGCCGACGGCGAAGACATCGCCGTGCTTCGCGTCGAGGCGCTCGACAAGCAAGGCCGCCCCGTGCCCACCGCCGGCAATCTCGTCGGATTCAAAGTCAGCGGCAACGGCAAGCTGATCGGCGTCGGCAACGGCGATCCCAACTGCCAGCAATCCGACAAGGAACCGAAACGCTCCCTCTTCAACGGATTGGCGCAGGTCATCGTCCAATCCACCAAAGAGCCGGGCGAAATCCACATCGAAGCCGTGAAAGACGGCTGGGAAGGCGTCGAGCTGACTCCCGTCAAGCTCGTCGTCGCAACCAAAGCAGTCAAGCTGCGTCCGCAGGTGCGCTGATCGAACCGCATAACTTCCAGCTAAGACAAATCGCGCCCGCGCAGTAACATGGCTCTTACCGTTGCCCTTGCTTTTGCCTTTGCTTTTGTTCTTGCCGTTGCTTTTGTTCTTTACCTTGCCTTTGCTCTTGTTGTTGCCGTTGCTTTTGTTCTTTACCTTGCCTTTGCTCTTGTTGTTGCCGTTGCTTTTGTTCTTTACCTTGCCTTTGCTCTTGTTGTTGCCGTTGCCTTTTTTTCTGTCATTCCCCCTGGGAATCTGCTTTCCCATATCTCCGCGTATAACTCCAAGCCCAGGCAATCAACGGCAACTGCAATGGCAACCGCAGCCAGATCGCCCAGACCGGAATCCCCGGAAACCTATCCGGATGCAAGCACATGTTGACATGCACCGGCAAGACGGCAATCAACAGCGCCACCAGTCCCCACGCCGCCGACACACGGGTTCGCGGAAAAACCAACCCATCCGGAATCAGCACCCCAACCCCACCCAGAATCTCCGCCGCGCCGCTGATATAGATCATCGCCAGCGGCCAAGGAATGTACGGCGGCATCACCGCCAGATACATCCCCGGCCGCCCAAAGTGAGCCACACCAGCGGCAACATAGAAAACTCCCATTGCCGCCAGGCAAACCCGATAGCCCCACCATCTCGCGCCGCCCGCCTGAGCCGATCCTCGTACCAAGCCATTCGCCATGCCCAAAGTCTCTCACGCGCGCCGGACAGCGCGTGGAAACGAGAAGTTCCGCCGAACGATTCCGCTGGAATTTCACGAGAAATCTGCGGAACCTCCTATCAATCCGGCAAAGCCGCCGTCTATGATTGGGAAACCCGGGCTAGGACGAATTGACCGTCAAAAAAACTCCCGCTCCCATACCATCGCTCCGGAGGATCATCCTTTGACAAATGCCGCCCGCATCCTGCTTGCCGCGCTTACGCTGACCGTTTCTTCGACTGCCGCCATATCGCAACAGCCGCGGCAATCGCAGTTTGGCGCCTACGGCAAACTCCCCCTCAGCTTCGAAGCCAACCACGGCCAGACCGACCCCAGCGTCAAATTCCTCTCCCGCGGCGCAGGCTACTCCCTCTACCTCACCAACTCCTCCGCAGTCCTCTCCCTAGCGCAATCCCCGTCCTCCAAAAATGACCGGTCCACCCGCAATGCTCGGCCCACCAACAATGCTCGGCCCACCAACAATGGTCGGCCCACCAACAACGGTCGGCCCTTTGACAATGGTTGTCATCCTGAGCGCAGCGAAGGACCCGCTTCTCCCGCTTCTCCCGCGCCAACAAACCCACCCTGCGCCTCCAGCTTCGCGAAAGGCCACGACTCCACCCCCGCCGAAGAATCCAATCGCAACAGTTTTGTAAAAGGGCACGACTTCAGTCGTGCCGATAAGGCCAACAAAAGGGATGGGGCTTTAGCCCCCGAGGCAAGCGCCCCCGAAACCATCCAAATGCGCCTGGCCAACGCCAACCCCAACGCCCGCGTCGAGGGAGCGGACCAGCTCCCCGGCGTCTCCAACTACTTCCTCGGCAACGACCCCAAAAAATGGCGCACCAACATCCCCACCTACGCCAAAGTAAAGTACACCGCCGTCTACCCCGGCATTGACCTGGTCTACTACGGCAACCAATCCCAGCTCGAATACGACTTCGTAGTCGCACCCAACGCCGATCCCAGTAAGATCCAACTCAACTTCACCGGCCAAAAGCATCGAAAACTCGCCCCCAACGGCGACCTCATCTTAGAGTCAGCCAATGGCCAAACCACCCTACACAAACCCATCGTCTACCAGCAAAAAGACGGCCAGCGCCAAGACATCCAGGGTAGCTTCGAGTTAGCCGCCAACCGCACCGTCCGCTTCCACCTCGGTAACTACGATCGCACCCAACCCCTCGTCATCGACCCCATCCTCGTCTACTCCACCTACCTCGGAGGATCGGTCCAGGACATCGGCAGCGCCATCGCCGTCGATGCGGCCGGCAGCGCCTACGTCGCGGGAGTTACATTCTCCCACGATTTTCCAGTAACTTCCGGCGCTTCTCCCATTGCCTCAGTTCCGGTCGACTTCGTCGCCAAGCTGAATCCCGCTGGAAATGCGCTCGTGTACTCCACCTATCTCGGTTCCATCAGCCCCGACCGACCTACCGGCCTGACCGGGCCGGCCCTCGCCATCGACTCCGAGGGCAGCGCGTACTTGGCTGGATCGACCGTCTCCACGACTTTCCCAGTTACCGAAGGCGCCTATCAAACCGTAAACAAAGCAGCCGGGTGGTCTAATCCCAACGCTTATGTGGCGAAACTGGACCCAACTGGGTCGAAACTGCTCTACGCTACGTATCTCGGCGGCAGCGGCGGGCAATGCTGCTTCGAAAACGACTTCAGCTACGACCCGGCAAACAGCCCTCCCGACGAGGGCGATCTCGCCTATGCCATTGCGGTTGACCCAAGCGGAAGCGCCTATGTCGGCGGCCAGGCCAGCTCGCCTGATTTTCCAGTGACCCCCGGTGCTTATCAAGCTGTAAACAAAGCCGCTCCAGCCCAGGGCAGCAATGGATTCGTGGCCAAACTCAACTCCACCGGAACGGCGCTCGTCTACTCCACCTACTTCGGGGGCGTGGGCGATGCCGACCATCTTGGCGGCTTCGTTTCCGCGATCGCCGTCGACAGGGCAGGCAACGCCTACCTCACCGGTACGACTTACGGAGTCGTTCCATCCACGAAAGGCGCCTATCAAGCTCCGTACGGCGAAGGTTACTACTTCCCCGACGGCGACGACTTGTTCTACGATCTCAACCCTTCGACATTTGTCGCCAAACTCAATCCCACTGGGACTGCGCTGGTGTACTCCTCCAACCTGAGCGGAAGCGGAAACTTGCCTCCGGGGGAACGGGGACCAGACGGCTGGGACGGCGCAGGAGATATCGGCACCGCAATCGCCTTCGACAGCGCGGGCAGCGCCTATGTCGCCGGTTACACCGCGTCCCTCAATTTCCCTGCCACCGCCACCGCTTACCAGCCCAATTGGAACTGCAACCTCCTCAGTTCTTCCGCCTGCAACAACGCTTTTGTCGCCAAGCTCAATCCTGCCGGAACCGCATTGGTCTATTCCACCTTTCTTAACAACGGCGTCCCGCTCGACTCTTCTTACAACTACCAGGTTCCAAAATCGATCGCCGTCGATGCTGCTGGGAATGCCTACGTCGTGGGGCAAACCGCCCCGTCCTTCCTGCCCATCACCGCCTACGCCGCGCAGCCGGCCAGCGCGTCCAAGACCGCCACCGGATTTGCGATCAAGATCAACTCCACTGGAACCGCCTTGATGTACGGCTCCTACCTGGGCGGAAGCGGCACCGACTCGATCGACGCCATCGCCCTCGATGGCTCCGGCAACGCATACGTCACGGGAACCACTACCTCAACCGACTTCCCCACCTCGGCGAACCCTTACCAGGCCGCGAACAAGAGCAGCCAGAGAACGGCCTTCGTCGCCAAACTGGCGTTGCAGCAGCCCAATACTAGCGCGCCGCTGTACGGAACCAACACCGCCGTCTCCGCCAACGTCGCCACCCAAACCCAAGGCTCGCCCGTCGTGCTCACGGCCACCGTCGCAACCAATCCTCGAACCGTCGTACCCCAGGGTCCGGTCACCTTCACCGAGGACGGAACCGTTTCCCAAACCTACGAATTGAACAGCCAGGGCCAGGCCGTCTACACCGATCGCACCCTTACACCTGGATCGCACACCGTGGTGGCTGCCTATCCTGGGAACTCGGATTTCGCTTCCAGCACCAGCGACTTCTTGAACCAGCTCTTGGGCAACGAAGGACTGGGTCCAGCGCTCGCCGTTTCCATTCTTCCCTACGCTCCCACCTTTTCCCCCGCTGCCGGCACCTTTGGCGCGCCCATTGCCGTCGCCCTGGCCGACGTTTCGGCCGGTGTGAAGCTCTATTACTCCACCAACGGCGGCTCTACCTGGCTCGCCTATTCATCCCCCATCGCGCTCTCTGCGAGCGCTACGATCTCCGCCAAGGCCGTCTTCACCCAATACGGCCAGTCCTACACGAGCGCCATCGCTTCGGCAACTTACAAGCACCTGACGCCGACCGCTACTCCAACCTTCTCGCCCCATCCGGGCAAATACACCTCCGTCCAAACCGTCAAGATCGCCGACGCCGACACGGCCGGCCTCGCCATTTACTACACCACCAACGGCGTCGCGCCCACGACCTCGTCCACCCGGTACACCTCCGCCGGCATCGTCGTAAAGGCCACGGAAACTATCCAAGCCATCGCAGTCGCAACGGGCGCCGGCGACGGTCCAAGCGCCGTCGCTTCTGCAACTTACACGATCCAATTACCCCTCGACACTCCCGTTCTGAGCCTCAGATCCGGAACCTACTCAAGTCCTCAAACGCTTACGGTGACCGACGCCTCGCCGAATGCGCTGCTCTTTTACACGACCAATGGGGGCACGCCGACCGCCAGTTCCACTCGCTACACCAAGCCGATCGAGATCGGGAAAACGGAGACGGTCAAAGTGGTCGCCTTGGCCACGGGTTTTCCTCCTTCTCAAGTGGTTTCCGCTACCTACACCGTTCGGTAGCGCCGGGAGTACCAGGGGGGCCGCTGGCCAGGGCAATCGCATGAATCGATCCGACTTCCATCGGCACCGCGGTTCGGACCGGATACGTCCCCAAAAACCCGCGAATCTGAGCGCCAAAGGCCCGCGCTCTCGGGCCGGTGGTGATCGGCGCGGCTGCCAAAGCCCCGCTCACCATCCGGCCCAACAGCATCACCATCCATGCCGGCGACCCGCTCCCGACCTTCGCTTACTCCATCACCGGCTTCGTCAACGGCGACACTCAGGCCTCAGCCACCACCGGCGCACCCTCGCTGACGACGACCGCGCCCAACACCAACACTCCCGGCCACTACTACATCGTCGCCAATGCCGGATCGCTGGCCGCCACAAACTACAGCGTCAACCCACCCACCACCGCCACCGACGGCATCCTCACCATCCTGCCCAACTGAGCGCAGCTCTCCGGTTCGTTTCCGCCAAGACACATTCAGCGGAAACGAACCGGAATTCCTACCGCGCGGATGTCACGAATCCTGATTCGCGCAAAAAATACCGCCAAAACCGCCAAAACTGCGAAATTTGCAAGAAATTTCCCGCTCACCGCCGAAAATCCCCATTCGCTGCAACAAGGCACAAATCGCCATAATTTTACGCAATTGCAAGCCAAACAAAACAAAGCCACTTGCAACAAAGTTTTCCAGAGCCTTCCCATTCACCCCAAATTGTTCCACGTGGAACAATTTGCCCGCCGCATTTTGGCGCTGCCCGCCGCGCGCCGGCAATTTCCGAACCTGCGGGAGCTTTTTCGCCGGGAGCGGACGCATTCCTACCCCCAAAACACCCCCGGCCGGTCCGTCCCGCAGCCAGATTGATCCACATGGAACAACTCTGCCATCCGTCAGCCGGCAGTTTCGTCCTTTCATCTCCTAGAAGAAATAGCAAAGAGTCGCTTCCCTAAATCCGCATTCGCGACTGAGATTGGCGAAAAACGCGCATGTTCCATGCCAAACTCCGCGCGAAATTGGCCCCGAAAACGCCGTAAAGTAAACTCGAAAGATGGCGCGCGAGGCGAAATACGAGGCAAACCAGCTGTGGAAGAGGGAATTGGCCGCTCTGGCCAAGCTGGCCATCCCCGTCGTTCTGAGCGAACTGGGCTGGATGGCGCAGGGCGTGGTGGATACGATCATGGTCGGCCGGCTCGGCCCAGCGGCGATCGGCGCGGTCGCCATCGGCAACGCCGTCTTCTACACGCCGTCGCTGTTCGGCATCGGCCTGCTGCTCGGACTCGACACCGTCGTCGCCCAGGCCTACGGGCGCAAGGATTACGACGACTGCCATCGCTGGCTGGCGCAGGGCATCTATCTCGCTTTAGGAATCACTCCTATCCTCATGATTCTGGTAGAGATAGCCAGTTTCTCGTACGCCCGATTCGGCATTGCGCCGGAGGTCGCCGCGCCCGCCGCCGCCTACCTGCGCCTGCTGCTCTGGAGCATCCTGCCGCTGCTCATCTACGGCGCCGGACGGCGCTATCTGCAGGGCGTGGGGCAGGTGCGCGTCATTACGCTGACCTATGTGGGCGCGAATCTGCTCAACTGGGCAGGGAACTGGGCGCTCATCTATGGCCATCTCGGCTTTCCAGCCATGGGAGTGCGCGGCTCGGCGCTTTCGACCGTCGTGGCCCGCGTCTTAATGGCCGTCTCGATGCTCGGCTTCGCCTGGCGCTATGAGCGCAAGCGCGGCCATCCGCTTTTTGCGCATTGGGCTGGCCCGCAAATGGCCCGGATTCAAAGGCTTATCCGACTAGGACTGCCGGCCGCCGGGCAAATCACGCTCGAAGTGGGCGCATGGAACCTGGCCACGCTGGCCGCCGGATTCCTCAACCCTATCGCGCTGGCGACGCACCAGATTGCGATCAACTATGCCAGCGTTACCTACATGGTTCCGCTGGGCATTTCCGCGGCGGCCGCCGTAAGCGTCGGCCACGCTATGGGAGCGGGAGACAAAGCCCGCGCCCGCCGCGCGGGATGGCTGGCGCTGGGCCTCGGAACGGCATTTATGATGCTCGCGGGGGCGGTGTTTTTTATCGCCCCCAAGCCGCTGATTGAGCTGTTTACGCGCGACCCGCAGGTGCTGGCCGTCGGTCCGAGCCTGCTTTGGATTGCGGCGGCTTTTCAGATCTTCGACGGGGTACAGACGGTCTGCACCGGCGCCTTGCGCGGTCTGGGCGAGACGCGCGCACCGATGATCGCCAACTTCGTCGGCTATTGGATTCTTGGGCTGCCGCTGGGGCTGATCCTTTGCTTTGTGCTGAAGTGGGGCATTTACGGCATGTGGATCGGGCTGACTTTGGCGCTGATCGTGATTTCGTCCATTCTGCTGCATCGCTGGAACAAGGATTCGGCGCGATTGGCTGAGGCTGTTGAGGCCATCGTCGATCGGGCTTGAAAGAGCCGGCGCGCGATCCAACTCTTCGATTTGCGATCGAACGAAATGCCCGTTCCAAGCGATCGCCGGAACGGGCTTAGAAGTGCGCGGGGGCGAGGGCGAATGGGCCGGTCAGGCTCTTGCGGCGGATTCGATCTCTTCCCATTCGGCGTCGCTGAGGGTCACGTCGCCGGACTTGAAGTTTTCTTCGAGATGGGCTATCGACGATGTGCCGGGGATGGGCAGGATCACTGGCGAATGATGGAGCAGCCAGGCAAGCGAGAGCTGGCTCACCGTGGCGCCGTGCTTCTTAGCGGCTGCATCGAGCACGCCGCCGGGCTGGGCCAGTTTGCCGGCCGCGACCGGAAACCAGGGAATGAAGGCGATGTTGTGCTGTTCACAGTACTGGAGCACGTCTTCGTGAGCGCGGTCGGAGAGGTTGTATTTGTTCTGAACGCTGACGATCTCGACGACCTTGCGCGCCTGCTCAATCTCCGGCACTTTCACTTCGCTCAGGCCGATGTGACGGATTTTGCCTTGCTTTTGCAGCTCTTTGACCGCGCCGAGCGATTCTTCGACGGGGGTTTTGGGGTCGATGCGGTGCAACTGCCACAGGTCGAGCGTCTCGCGCTTGAGCAAGCGCAGGCTCATCTCAACCTGCTGGATCAGGTATTCGGCGCGGCCGACGGGCGACCATTTGGCCGGTCCTTGGCGGGTGAGACCGCCTTTGGTGCCGATGACCACTCCCGGCGCGTAGGGCGCGAGGGCTTCGCCGATGAGGCGTTCGCTGACGTCGGGACCGTAGGCGTCGGCGGTGTCGATGAAGTTGACGCCCAACTCGACGGCGCGGCGCAGAACGGCTTTGGAGTTTTCAGGATCTTTCGGCTCGCCCCAGACGCCGTCGCCGACGATGCGCATGGCGCCGAATCCGAGGCGGTTGACTTCGAGGTCGCCGCCCAAGTGAAAGGTTTTCGAGAATTCGCTCATGACCTGATAGATGCGGATTGGTATAGAAATGGTTCCTGGATTGCCGGACGGAAACATCGAATCGCGATTCTTTCGGTCGGGCCGCCAAGGTCGATGGGGCCGAACGTCGGTGCTTGGCGGTAAACCTAACTGATTTCCAGAGAGGAGTTTACCTTAGAAAGTCAATTTGAAATCGAGATCGGTGACGTCCGATAACGGATATTCTGTAACGTGACCGCAACTCGCAAAACCCCTATGATGGAGTTCGTATGCCGTTCCCTATCAAAGTGTGTGTTGTTTGCGAAGAAGAGTTTGAACTGAAACCCGGCAAGCCGGGGTTTGCCAACCGCTGCCCGGAATGCAGCGAGGCGGAGTCAGACGAGAGCGGCGGCGCGCAGATCACCGATGTGCTGGACCGCAAGGCTGCGGCTGAGGCGAATGAGGCGCGGCGCGAGGCGATGAAGAATTTGTTGTATCGGAAGGATAGCTAACATCAGGTCCTTCGCTTGACGGCAGGTCCTTCGGTTAACAGCAGGTCCTTCGCTGCGCTCAGGATGACAAATTCACTGAGACGCGGGCCGATGGCTCAGGACGACAAATTCACTGAGACGCGGGCCGATGGCTCAGGACGACAAATTCACTGAGACGCGGGCCGATGGCTCAGG
>Ga0209208_10012039_pt1 | contig 11019 bp, 8 predicted proteins | sample S1TSphfallax_3_FD_187694 | JGI IMG/M metagenome (GOLD analysis project Ga0209208, IMG submission 187694) | Host-associated microbial communities from peat moss isolated from Minnesota, USA - S1T2_Fd - Sphagnum fallax MG (SPAdes) (version 2) | ecosystem: Host-associated > Plants > Peat moss >... | reverse complement strand
CTATGAATGATTGTGTCTCCATCTTTGGACATAACAATCAATAGATTCATGGGAAGAGTTGCAGTTTTGGTGATTGTAGCAAAATTTTCAAGGTCTGCTTGTACAAGTAATTCTGCCCAATACCGATTGAGCACCCTTATGAAGGTGACTTTTTGGCATTTAAATATTGCAACAAATGGCATGACCCACATCCAACTAGATCACCCATAGACAGCCAAGATCACTTCCAGTCCATGAATGGTCAAGATTAAACCACATCGTTCGCAGATAGTAAAAATCAAAATCTGTTCTTCTTTTCATGGCCTAGATCTAATCCAAACGCCCATGAATGGTCAAGATCAAAACCAGTGGCTCATGCACCATTGAGATCAATTCTGATTGTGCACAAATGGTCAAGATCCAATCCGATCGCCCATACATGGCCAAAATCAAATCTGGTCACCCATGGATGGTTCGGATCAACTCTAATTAATTGCCCACAAATGATTGAGATTAGATCAGGTTGCCCAAATCTGGTCACCCTCACCCTACTTCAAATCATGGTTTTTCACACTAATTTTTTGACTGAAAATTCAATCCAATTGGGACATTGGACATTTTACACTTTAGTGAAAATGGACTAATTAATCAATCATTTATGCTAGAAACTTGATTACTGAAATTTCAATCACATTAAACACCTAACATTTTACACTCTAGCAAAAATGGACAAGTCATTTATGTTAGAAACTTGATTATTAAAACTTCCATCACATTAGACACCAGACATTTTTACATTCTAGTGAAAAAGGACTACTCATTTATGCTAGAAACTTGATTAAGTCCACAATGATTGAAGTGACTAAAATGCTAGTTGATTCCTCTTGTGGATGATTACCAATCCACTTGATTAATCCAACATGGTGATGCTAGCCCGATTAGTTCTTGCCAAATTGCAAAGGTTGGTATTAGTCATTTTAAGGGGCATTTTAGATGAGGGTCCAAAGGGGAAGATCCAATAAAATGGACCAATCTTATTGGTTGAGAGCCATAAATTGGACCAAAGGCTTTTAGATGAAGATCCAAAGTCATTTCAAGCCAATTTGAGGTGGCATCTCCATGGGATCATTTTGGAAGGAAATCCAATTGGTTTGGACCAAAAAATGAAGCTAAAAGGAAATCTCATGCTTTGGAAACCCAAGATGTAACTTAGGATACAAGGTTGTCACTTTCATTGTTTTTGTTTGTTTTTTTGGTTTATTTATTAAGTTGAAATTGTGCAAGAATGAAAGACATTTGTGAATTAAAAACATTGTTGAGAGCATATACACCACTCCATTTTCAGCACATCTAATGTTGAAATGGTTGAATATGTAGATCCACAAAAAGTTGTTGCTAAAAAAAAAACAATGTTGCAACCCTTGAAAGTGAACAAAATGAAAATGTTTTGAAAATGAGGATAGAAAGTTTTGGTCATGGAAGGTTCAAGCGCTCATTTTCATAAATGGAAGAAGATTCAAATTTACGAGGAATCTTTAAATTGGTTCCCCTTCCCACAAAGAGGGCAACAAGGAAGAAAACAATTGTAGTTATGATGAAAAGCAAGATGGGGAAGGCAAAAGGGCTAGAAAATTTTGGGTTGATGGTGAAATATTCAATTTTGATTGCACCACAAGGAAAAATGGAGTTTGAATCTGCAAAATATGCAAGGAAACAAGGTGAATTCCAGTTTATTTGAAACCTTAGTTATGTTTGTTTTGATAGAATTTTTGAAAAACTATTTTTTACAAGTTTAAAACTTGAATGGAATGATATAAAATTTGAAAGCTAAATAAAAACTAAGACCACCAATATCTTGTGCCTATGTTGATCCATAGTGTGTTGTAGGAAGCAAAAAAAACAAGAAAAGAACATGAGAGAAATGAAGAGAAAATTTAAACAAAAGAAAAAATGTCAACCTAATCCTCTCACATGTGAATCCCACATTTTTACCAATGGACCTTCAAATTGAACCCTATGCCTTTAAACACATTCATTGTACATTATATATATATATATATATAATGTGAAGAAGGGCCCAATTCCAAGATTCAATTTGTTTCAATTTGTTTCTAATTGGTCACAATCCAAGACCTTAATCATATGTCCAACAATTTATGGTGACAAGTAATGTCATTGAAAACACACATATATTTCAACTTTCTTATATTATAACATTATTATGTAATTATGTAGTTTCATAGTAAAATTACTGGCAATTAAAAAAAGAACTAAGTAAAATTATTTCGTTTTTACTTTCATATCTACGTTGATTTTTCTAATTTTTAATTTTAGAAATTAAAAATTATACATTAATTCTAAATAAATAATTAAAAATATCAATTTCTAAAATTTTAAAATAATGGGTTAAAAAGTAATTTTCTAGTTATCTTTTTTTTTCAATTTAACTTCATGATGTCTTTAATTCCCCATCTCAAACATTACATGAATTTTAATCTTTTGATTTGGCCATGTATTCAAAGTAGAATGTTTTCTTAAGGGTGAATGTATTTCAATATTATAATGACATGAATTTTATTTGTGGAAAAAAGTAAATCAAATGTCTTTAATGTAAATTTGCATTTTAAGATCTTGTAATTTCAAATTTAAGGACATTACATTTTCCAAGAACACTATTCCAAAACTTCAATGTAATTTCTTTTATTATAATATTGTGATTATGTTATTTCTTAATAAATAAATTTCACATCTGAAATGTATAATTAAAAATTGATTCCATGATCAACATGAATAAGGGTTTCACCTATGAATGATTTCATGAATTTTTAAAATTATATTCTTAGATATATGAAATTCTAAGAATATGAAAATCATACTATAATTTTTTTTTCTGGTAACCAATTCCAAAAAATAATTACATGATAATTTCTTACATTTAATGCAAAAAAAAAGTAGAATTGCAATCACATATGAAATATGGTACTAACTTCAATGTCATAGTTTCAATGACTCGTTACAAGCATAATAATCAACCTTTAGAAATCCACATAGGTGCCACATCCACAACATGTGTACAACAATATATTGTTTGATTTGACTTGATAGATAAATATTGTTAGTCATAACACAAATACCTTTCATGTTAACCAAAATGGACATGGTCAATGATTTTAGATTAATAAACTTCATTACACTTATTTCAATCACAATGATACTAACATAAAACTATGGTTTTGTTACAGTAACAAATTGTCAAAATAATTAACACCCATTAACAACCTGAATCAAAATTTGATGATTGAAATTGAATTTGATCTCCTCAGTAAGAACTTGGATCAAGTTTGATCATTCATGAAAGACCAAGATAATATCCAATTGCATTCAAGTAACCTAGATCAAATTTGGTTACCCATGTATAGCCCAAATGAAATTCAATCAATCATCAAAAAATGGCTAAAATCAAATTTGATCACTTGTAGATCACCAATATTAAATCTAGCCACCCATGGATAGCCCACATATAATTTGATCCTCAATGAAGACTAAATATTATGATTGTCCACAAATAGCCTATACTAAATTTGGCTACCCATGAACAATCAATATTAGATCTAGTTGCACTTAAATAATTGAAATAAAATCTAGTCACCCACAAATATGATGGATAAATTTTGTTGGTTAAGGACAATTGAAGGAGATGCTTCAAATTGCCCACAAATTACCAAGATCAAATCTAGTCACCCATGGATAGCTTAAGTCTAACATGAATTTGTGTTTGTTTTTATATGGTGGTGAAGTTAGGTAATTTTTAAAAGTCACTTCATTGCATTAAGTAGTAAATTTTGACTTAATGTAAAAAAAAACAAGAATATTTGTTTACAATTTTATTACAATAACAAAATTGGTTATAGTTTCATGTGTGATTGCTAAAAAGATGTGTATGTTCATACATCAACATGCTAAATGACATAAATTTGGCATGTCACATTAGTTTTGACAACCTTGTTTAAAAACCCACTACAACATTTATCACAAGTCATTAACACCTAGTTGTGGTGCTTGAAAACTACAAAAGACCCAAAAAGTAGTCATAGTTACACAATTTTCACTTTGAAAAACAATTGAAGCATCTTAATAAATAATCGAAAAAAGGTTTTGAGTTGAAAACATGTAATAAATGTTGGATAAAATCTTAATTTATCATTATGTTGTGAAATAGGTGCACATACAAATGATGTAATTGTCCTTTGAAATACATTTCTAATTTGCAAGAGTTAGTCTAAATCTGAAAATTGGCACAAAAGGATTAAGAAATATGTCTTTCAATAGGAATTTGTCAATGAAATTTCACATCAATATATATATGTACAAAAAACATTCTTTTATCAAAGTGTTTTCATTTTGTTTTAAAATCGTGAAGTGTAGATTTAAACCTTTGATAATACATTATGCTATAACATTGGTGATAATTATGATGTTTGTAAGTTGTAAAACGTTCTTCCATTGAAGATGTAGATGTCTTTTGTCTTGTTTTTACTTATTTATAAATTTAATAAAAAAAATTTAATGAATAAAAATGATAATTTATTGTCAAATAGAATGTTTTAATTAGATTTCATAATGTAGAAATTTCTAAGAGTATTCTACATTTACTAAATAAAATAAAAAAAAAAGTAATTTGATATTCATTGATAATTTAGCTTTAACTTGCTTTTTTTAAGGCCCAAGTCAAGTAAATTGAATCTTTAAGAAAATTTAAATTAAATGAAATTTAAGTTACAATACTTTTAGTAGTTTGTGTACATCCAATTGTGATTCCAATTGGGTCCACCATAGCTTGCAAACACCCTTGTAGAGTTCATAACTACCAAGGAGAGAATCACACATGATCACTTAGCATGAACTAGCTACCAAAATTTGTGATCGCAAAGACAACACCGGATATTCATCCAAAGTTCTTATAACACCTAACTATAGTATCTATAGCTACCAAAGAGAGCACCTCACATAATCATGATTTCTTAGTACTGAGTTGGAGAGTTTATAAAAGCCAAGAAAAAACCACAAATATGATCACAAGTTTTTAGCACCTAGTTCATGGCTACCACATAGAGCACCATAGTGATTAGAAGTTCCTAAAACTAGGGATCAACTAGTAGGCTCAAATTGAGGGTAATATATAAATTGAGGCCAAAAAACAGTTCACATGGAAAAATGGGGACTAAAAAACTAGTTCTCAAACTTCAAGTTTCACTCTCAATTCTAGATTTGCCTTGCTTGCACTACAAGTGAATCCTGGAAAATGATACCAAGTTTCTCTCCTTTTCTGGTTTCACTCCACTTGGGGCTCAACAGGAATTTCAGGGTCAAACCAAAAAGAAGGTAACTTTGAGAATAACTTCATTGAATAAGAGTGATGTTTGCTGACTTTCTTAGGAACAATTTGCAGTAATAATGGGAAAATTTGTGCGACCTTGAAGGTGGGAACATTTGGAACAAGAATGGGAATGACTTTAGGACTTCTGTGGGGGCTTCTTTCGTAAGTGTGGAGACATTTGTGAAATGACCTTTAAGAGGATGTCATTGGGTGCTTAGGATGACAAGTAATATGAGGCCATTGGGTGGCATGGGAAGATGAATTGTTCTTAATACGAATTTATTCTACACACGGTGATAGTTGCCTCTTTTGCATTGGACTTCAGGTGATGCCCAATTTACTATTCATGCTCAAGTAGATAGCTCTTTTCTAAAAGGTTCCATATCCATAATGGGTGTACTGAATCAAAACCTATGTCCACTCAGAAAAGACCTACATTAATTGTTGAGGATAAGGATTACCAATTTCATATTACATCACTTGTTGAAAACTCTTTGCAACATATCACACACATTATATTTCCCACCCCATCAAACTTCACAAGACTTGTCATTTTGTGCCTTGAATAGTTCTACAAGTAATCGTGCAATTCATGTTTTGATATTTTAGTTTATTATGTTCCACAAGAGCTGGCAGGATTTTAACCCACCTTGCAAGGAAGTTTGATATAATCATTACTACTAGCTTAACCAAATTCATATTAACTTGCTTGTTGAGAACTCTTGTAATATATCATCCACATTATTATACTCCCCACCCCGTCAAACTTCACAAGACTTGTCATGTTGTGCCTTCCATAGTTTTGCAAGTAATTGTGCAGTTCATGTTTCAATATTTTGTACTGAATAAAAAGTTTATTATGTTCGACAAGAGGTTTCAGGATTCAAACACCCACCTTGTAAAGAAGTTTGATTTAATTATTACTACTAGCTTTACTTCATACTGTTTTGAAAAAACTATTGCACACATTTGATTTATTTTTCACTTTTCAATTGATTGGTGAAACTCTGTGGCAGAACTGCACATGCGCCGCATACCTTTGTATGACACCCCTGCAAAGTTCCATGGGGAGTATTTAACATTATGCATCATATGTGTCAGACTGCTGCCATATGTTATAATTACATGCTGGTGGGACAAGAATGAATATCTGACTATTAATCTGGTTAGAAACAGTAAATGAAATTAATGAGATCTGCAACAAGTTGAGTCATTAGACTTGAGTTGACCCAAGATTTTATTCACGTGTTAGTGCCAGACAGATCTAAGAGTATGTCATGATTCATGAACAACAAGAACTTCCTGATCACCCTATATATAAAATAACATCAGCAACAACTTTGCCTTGAATCCTTGGAAAAGGTTTAGATCATCTGTTGTGTTATGTGATCATTATGTAGATCAATATCCACTGGGGAGAAAGCTAGGATGCAAGTTTCTTTGACTGGCAATTCTAGTACAATGTGCTAACTTGAGCACTTGCAGAGATCATAGTTTTATCATTTGTTTTGCTTCAATATTGGAAAGACCCAATTCTGGATTTCATGTGCCAAGCTTGTGCATAGCTATCAGAGATTGAAAAGGGGTTTGAGACTTTTAGTCCAAGAAGTTTGCTAACATGTCTTCTTGGGAGCTTAGCTCCTGAAGCTTTTTGAGGGTTTGATCTGCAGCTTGCAGGGTTCTTGCTCCGGGAGTCGTATCAAGTTGTAAACCAAGGCACCTGCAACAGCTCCAACTGTTGGCCCTACAATGTACACCCATATTCCTCTGTAGTTTGATGAAATTATGGCGGGACCTAGTGACCTTGCCGGATTCATGGATGCCCCTGAAACTGGCCTGTACAAAGCAACCAAAATTTCTTTCAATATGGAGGGAGATGCAGGACTGAATTGCAGCAGTAGGGGCAGTTCAATCACCCCAAGCCAGAAGTGTGAAAGAAAGAAAGAAAGAAGGCCAGATTTCTATATTGGGTTTTCCCAAGATTGGTTAAAGATATATAATACTTCATATCTGGTTTATAGCTATATTTGGCTAAATCTTTCTCTAGAGGGATGATTGCCTCTTTTGCTACGTATTCTTTGCTATGGATGATGGCCACTTTGGCTGAATCACAAAATTCCTTCAAAAAAGCACTTACCCAAACTGCCATGATCAAAATTTGAGCTCATAATATTGGGATAAATTGCAATCACATTCTTTTTCCTAAGCCGATTTGGTTAGAGGGACAGAAAGTAGCAGAGTACTTACCCGGCCATCAAAGCATTGAGTGTAATAGTGGCTCCCACTGCAATTCCAGCCAATTCTCCACACTGCAATCATGATCGAGTTACACTGCCTTAATGTCTTAGAACTGCCACTAGATGAAACCAACTTTGAACACAGAAATGCTAATTAGTTGAGAACTCGGTGTTCAGCTTTGGAGCAGTGAGAGTTTCCAGGTTTAGGGTTTAGGGTCACAGTCATCCATAGCAAGAAGATTTAGAGCTATAAACCAGATATGGATCAGTACAAAACCTTTTCTATACTGTTGGCTACAAATTGAAAAACAAAAATAAAAAGACAAAAGTTATGGAAGCATATTTGATAATTCTCATTTAACTTCAACGAGAATTATAACAGATTGAATAGTATATATAATTTTCATTTTTCTGAATTCCTTTGAAAAGATTTTCAGAGGCACTAGTGATGAACATAAGAGAAGTCTTGACTGCACAGCAAGTGCTAGATGCAGGGTGTGATTGCTACTTAGAGATTTTTGAACTTGGTGTACAAGTGGGGAATTGGGTCTAGAGTGAGCATGCGAGTGATGTTGCTGCTTACGGCGCGAGTGTCGGTAGCAACGGCAGAGACGACGAACATGAGTATGAATGTAATGATGATCTCCAATGCAAGTGATTGGGCGTCGCTTCCGGTAGGCAGAGTGGCACCCTCACTTGCCACAGAAGAGGCCAAGATCAATCGCAGTGCGTAAGACGACGTGATTGCTCCCACCATTTGAGCTCCAATGTATGCAGGAACCTCAATTATATGAACCCCGGTCATGCAAAACAATTCAGTGTCAAACTAGTTCTGAATTTAGTCTATATGAGTACCTTATATTCTATTGTGCACATCTCCCGACTCACGAGTTAGCTAGAGTTCTACACACCTCTGGACACCCAAGTGTAGCAGTGAAAAGATTAAGTATAAGGACCCTGAAGTCTTGCCATCAGGGCATTTCGCCTTGGCCCCTCTGCACCTGGGCCAAGGTGAATGCCCCCATGGCAAGATCTCTCCAGCCTTAACAAGGTCTTGCCGTGAGGGCATTTCGTCTTTGTCAAGGTCCAAGGGGTGAAATGCCCCCATAGCAAGACCTCTCCAGGTGTAACAAGGTCTTGTCATCAGGGCATTTGGCGTTGGTCAAGGTTCAGGGAGTGAAATGCCCTGATAGCAACAACTCTCTCGGCTTCACAAGGTCTTGTCGTCAGAGCATTTGGCCTTGGCCAAGGTCCAAAGGGATCAGGATTCGCATTGGATTGTACCTGTGACCAGGGGAAGTGTCTGGCGGTTGCGAAGGCAATAGTAACAGCAGGGTTCATGTGAGCGCCGGAGATGTGACCCACAGCGTAGATCATGGTGGTCACCACGACGCCGAACGCGATGGATACGCCCACATGTGTCACCTGTCCGTTGCTCTTGGCATCCACCATGACCGACCCACATCCCCCGAACACCAATATGAACGTCGAGATCATCTCCGCCGCAAGCTGCAATCCGTCGCCAAACCACGCGGGTCGACAGGATGCATGAGAAGTTGGTGTCAATGCCATGAGACCCAATTCGAATGTACAAACCAAGCACCTAAAACAAAAATAAAAAAGAAAAAAATCTTCAAGCTCACATGTACTAGTGGTAGTAGTAGTAGAACAAGCTCGCAGCAAAAACAATACGCCAAATTTTAACCCCAAGTGTTGGAAGAATCAGTTCAAAGTACCTTTTGAAAGAGCGAGGCGCGAGGTCTGTATTTGAAAGGCCACGAAGTGCAACCTGTTTCCAGCGGCAAGATATCGTCGACATGTTTGGAAGCAGCAGCAGCAACATCCGCATTTATGTCGAGATGGTCGGCATCACACGAGAATACATTCATAGTTACACTAGCAGATTTCGCCTGCACGTTCGAATCTTCCGAGGCCAACAGGGTCAAATTGGCTGCTGGCATGCGGCCTGCTTTGATCTCAGCCATGATGGTCTGTGCTCCTCAGCTCGGATTCACTGCGTCGTCAAATTCGTCCAGCTTGATGACTGTCGAAGCTTGCAAGCTGTTCGAAACATGCGGTCAAAGAGCAGGTATCGAATGTCAAAATCTGTGCGACAGACAGACTTCATGAACCGAGCATTGCAATATCTATTCTTGCAGGACAAAAAAATTGGGTCTTCCTCTTTCGAAGAAACGTAAAATCGAACTAATTCCTGCCCAAATTGATCTCTGTCTCTATCTCCGTCCGTCTTCTATACATCTTTACAAAACTTCATTGGAGGAGATGTCGGAAACCAAATTTATTTGCAAACAAGCCTCTACAATATGAAACTTCTATCTCCCATCACCTGACCTGCATACCTGACGTTACAACGAGAAAGAATTCTTATAACTTGGGATCCATGCATGCATGATGAGCTGGATAATTAAGCTGCCGGAGTAGCAGCTGGTGGATCGATGATCAGGCACCGAAACCTGGATCCATGAGTTGCAGCAGATCACGTACTGATGATCATGATAATAACAAATCACAAAAACCATTCAAGGCCAACTGCATGAGTCATCAACAAAACATACTGCAGCAAAACGAACAAAAGCTGCATACCAGCTGTGCTAGTACCTGGAATTGCTCCACGTCTTGTGCGGATCAGCAACAGTTCATCAGCGGATGAAAAGATGAAGCAGAAAGGGAGGAAGGACATGAGAGCTCCGACATGAGATGAGCGCGAGATTGCGAGAGCTCCACAGCACAACACTGGAAACACAACACGCGCTCTCTCTCTCTCTCTCTCTCTCTCTCTCTCACTCACTCAGAGCTTCTGTAGCAACAGCTTTGCTACTGAGAGGAGTGCATTATGGCAACACGGAATGTGCATTTCTGTAGGCTAATAATGAGCATATCAGTTGAACCCTGACACTTATATGGCATAATATTATAATAATTTTAGAATGTAAAACTGCCCCAAAGTCAATATTTTCCAGAATTCTGGTCACCTGACTACTACCCACTTTCTTCTTGACATCATTCATTCATCCATGCTAAAGTTTGGGCCATTTACACCCCCCCCTTTCCCCCAAAATGAACATTATCCAACTTAAATTTGTTTAATTTGATTATTCATACAAAATTGGGAAATATAGCTAATCTTTTAATATATTTTGCAATTTTTAAACTACATGTACATCAAACCATGTATTTCATTCATTTAAATTTTAAATTTTTTTTTAAAAAGAATTTTTTAAGCAATTTGGATAATTCAAACAAATTTTGAAATTAATAATTGAATGTGCTGGTCGACACGCTAAATGCAAAACATTATTGATCTAGTGACCATAAAAATCACATGAAAAAAGGGCTAATTTGAATATTGTGTATAATATCACATATTAAACTAATGTATCCTTTTTATTTATTAAAAAGAACAAA
>Ga0209208_10012037_pt1 | contig 11020 bp, 6 predicted proteins | sample S1TSphfallax_3_FD_187694 | JGI IMG/M metagenome (GOLD analysis project Ga0209208, IMG submission 187694) | Host-associated microbial communities from peat moss isolated from Minnesota, USA - S1T2_Fd - Sphagnum fallax MG (SPAdes) (version 2) | ecosystem: Host-associated > Plants > Peat moss >... | reverse complement strand
ATCACCTGCGAGTGCTGGAAGGCCTGCGCCTTGATCTCATGCAGGACTTTGAGGTCGACCTTCTCGGGTGCGCCCTCCTGCGCGAGCAGAGGCACGGTGGCGAAGGGCAGGGTAGCGAGCAGCAGCGTGGCGGTGAGCGACGTCTTGAGGCTTCTCATGATTCTCTCCATGGAGTGGGTGCGGCTTAAAAAGAAACAGGCCACTTGAATGTGGGTTCAAGTGGCCTGGGTAGGTGGCTGCGGTTAGAAGGTGATCTTGCCGGCGAACTGGATGTTGAAGGGCTCGCCGTAGCCGATGCCCGGCGCCGAGGAGCCGTTGCGGGTGTTGGTGATGAGGCCGAAGGTCGAGCTGGTGATGCTGGAGACGCTCGGAGCGGCGAAGTTGTTGAAGTTGAAGATGTTGAAGATTTCGACGCGAAGCTCCGAACCGATCTTCTCGGTGATCGGGGTGCGTTTGATCATGGAGAAGTCGATGGTGCGGAAGTTCGGGCCGTAGTAAGCATCGCGCTGCTCGTTGCCGTAGTTGCCCGGCGCCGCAGCGGTAAACGCGCCCGCGTTCTGGAAGTAGCGGTACTGGCGGCCGGTAGAGGTGCTCGAAGAAAGCTGCAGGCCGGTGTAGGGGTTGATGAGCGGATTGACGTTCGGACGGTCCTTCAGCTGATCGGTCTTACTGTTGTCGGTGCTAAGGGTCGGGTTCATGGGCAGGCCGGTCGAGTAGCTGTAGAGCGCGTCGAACTGCCAGCCCTTGGTGACCTGGGGCAGGAAGTGGCCGAACTGCGGCATGTTGTAGTAGAGGAAGCCGTTGATGGTGTTGCGGCCGTCGAAGGTGCTGGCGCCGTAGTCCTGGTGCAGGTTGTAGCTGTTCTCCGGCGTCGTGCTGGACGAGACATCGTCCATGGCATGGCTCCAGGTGTAGTTGATGGTGGCCTGCAGTCCCTTCCAGGTGGCCTGGCGGAGGGTCGCCTGCAGCGAGTGGAAGCCCGAGGAGCCCTCGAAGTTCAGTTGGTTGATGCCGAGCAGCGGCTTGACGCCCGCGAAGGTAGCGTTCTCGTTGGGGAACGAGGTCTGGGTGTAGGGACGCACGCTGACGGTGGCGGTGCCGTTCGCAGCCGGCTCGTTGAGGTCATAGAGCACCTGCAAGCGGCGGCCCTGGCTGCCGACGTAGCCGAGGCTGAACAGAGTCTTCGAGGTCAGCTGCTGCTCGATGCCCAAGCTGAAGTTCATGGCGTACGGCATGATGAAGTTCTGGTTGACACCGTAGGCGCCGACCTGGGGCGCATTGGCCCCGACGAAGGGGTTCACGCCCGTCTGCCAGGTAACGTTGGACTGGATGAAGATCGCCGCCGCATCCGGGCCGGCCGGGTTGGTCTGCGCGTAGCCAGCGCCGCCGTTGCCCGAGCTGCCGGTGACCCAGCTGCTCATGTTGGGGAAGTCATAGAACAGGCCGGCGGAGCCGCGGATGACGGTCTTGTTGTTGTCGAAGGGCGAGAAGGAGAAGCCGGCGCGCGGCGCGACGCCCTTGTAGTAGTTGGGGTATAGCCCTAGCTGGAAGTAGGGGTTGGCGCCGGGGATGAAGCTGTATACGTCGTTCTTGGCCGCCTGGATGTTGCCCGGGATGGTGTAACGCAGCCCGTAGTTGACGTCCAGCTTCTTGGTGACCTGGAAGTTGTCAGTCACATAGAAGTCCTCTGTAGTCAGGGTCCAGACGCGCTGCGCGCTTCCCTGCAGCAGCTTGGCGCCGGAGGAGTTGGTGGGCTGGCCGTTGAGGAAGTCGGCTAGGGCAAGGAAGCTGCTGTTGCAGGCTCCGGTGCTGGTGGTCTGGGGCACTGGCAGCGCCGCGCAGTTGGCCTTGTCTGTCGCTCCGTTCGCCGACCAGGGGCCACGCGTTCCATCGAAGGCGAATGTGCCGCGCACGCTGGAGAAGTAGAGCTGGTTCACGTTCACGTGGCGGTACTCGCCGCCGATGGTCAACTCGTGGCGGCCGATGGTCCAGTGGAAGTTGTCGGTGACGTGGCCGGTGACGTCGGTGCGGCCCGAGGGCTGGGTCGCGCCGGTCTCATCGAAGCCGGTGATGGTGATGGTCGGCGCACCGGCGGCGATGGTACCTGTGGTGCCCAGGCCCAGGTTCAGGCCGGCGTTGGCCTGGGGGTAGAAGTTCTGGTCCGCGTCGTTGAAGGTCTGCAGGAAGTAGTTGAAGCCGAACAGCACCTGGTTCAGCATGTGGCTGTTGAAGACGTAGTCGTGGATGAGGGCCGCATTGTGGATGTGCATCGGCGCCTTTTGGAAGTACTGCGCGTAGTCCGAGCCTGTGGGGGCGGTCTGCGTTCCCGTGGTGCCGAGGTAACGCGCGGAGATGGTCTGTTTATCGCTGATGTGGTGGTCCAGCTTGATGAGGCCGTTGTAGCTGTTGTAGTTCGAGGTGCCGGCGGCGAAGTAGTTGTTGGTGGTCGCCGGGCCGCCCTTGGAGGCAGCGGGGTAGAGCAGGTTGTAGAGGTTGGTGCTGAGCGTGTTCGTCGTCAGGCCGTAGTCGTTGAGGAACGTAGCGCCTTCGGTGATCCAGGCGTTGCTGAGCACGGTGTCGGTAAGCGCGGTGTTGATCTTGGCGATCTGGATTTCACCGGCCAGGAAGAGGAAGGTGTGGTCCTTCCAGATGGGGCCGCCGAGGGTGAAGCCGCCCTGGTGGTTGCGGATGAGCGGCTTGTGGCTGCCCACGGGCGCCACCGGCGAGAGGGCCGCGAAGAACTCGTTGCGGTCGAAGTAGAAGACGTCGCCGTGGATATGGTTGGTGCCGGACTTGAGCACCATGTTCTGGTTGGCGCCGGCGTTGCGGCCCTGCTCGGCCTCACCGGCGGACTGCATGGAGAACTGGTCGATCGCCTCGATGGGCACCAGGCCGCCGGCCACGCCGGCGACGCCGCCCTGGTTGGAGGCCACAATGCCGTTCCAGGAGTCCACGTTGTCCACGCCGTCGATCTGGAAGTTGATGCTGGTGGTGCGCGAGCCGTTCACCGAGTTGGTGAGCAGCGCGGCGCCCGGGGTGAAGTGGGTCATCTTGGTGAAGTCGCGACCGTTCATGGGCATGTCGGTCACGGACTTGGTGTCAATGACGGCGACCAGCGCGCTGGAGGTGGTGTCGGTCTGGATGGCGTTGGCGGTCACGTCGACGACCGTGCTTTCGGTACCGATGGTGAGCACGACCTTCTCGTTCTCGACCTTGGTGACCTCGACGTTGATGTTGTCGATCTTCTTGGTCTGGAAGCCGGTGAAGCTGACTGTGAGGTTGTAGATGCCCGGGACGAGGTCGGGGAAGTTGAACTCACCGGCGTTGTTGGACTTGCCGCTGAGGACGGCCGCGGTGGCCGGGTTCTGCAACTGGACGACTGCATTGGGCACAACCGCGCCCTGCGCATCGACCACGGTGCCCGAGACGGTGCCGCGGAAGGTCTGGGCGAACGAGGGCGAGGCCATCGCGAACGCCAGAAGCAAAAGGAACGACCAACGAAGACGGTGCATACAACCTCCAGAAAGTGTTTCTAAAATCAGTGAGAAATACATACGCGTACACTACGGCGCGCTGCCGGATGCGGGGACCGCTTCGGTCTAACGACACCTGAACTTTGGGCCGGGCGGCGCTCGCGGAGCGAAGGCCGGAATGGGCTAGCCAGGTACACCAACCCCAAGGCTTGCCAGCGGCTTGGCTGGGAGCGCTTGAGACATTTTGAAAGATTGACATTATTGTTACACGCAAAACCGCCGGGGCGTCAAGGAAAGTGCATTTCAGTGCCGGTACAGGCAAGATGCAGGTCTCTCCGCTGCGGCGGCAAAAGACGCCGCCTCCGGTCGAGATGACAATTCCTTGGTAAGAACGGCACTTGCTTCAGCGATCTGTATGCGAGCTATGTGCTATGTATCGATACAGCCAAAGGGTATCGATAAGGGCTTACACCGAGACCTTTGCGGTCAGCAGGTCTTCGATGCGGACGGGCAGCGAGCGCACGCGCACGCCGGTGGCGTGATAGACGGCCGCGGTGATGGCCGGGGCCACGCCGGCGAGGCCGATCTCGCCGATGCCGCGCGCGCCGTACTCGCCCATCAGGGGGTCGGGGATGTCGAGGAAGGTGACGTCGATGTGGGGCATGTCGGCGCTGGTGGTGACCAGGTAGTCTGCGAAGTTGTCGTTGACGGGGTGGCCGTTGCGGGGGTCGTAGACGGTCTGCTCCAGCAGGCCCATGCCGATGCCCATCATGACGGCGCCGGCGATCTGGTTGGTGGCGGTCCTGGGGTTGAGGATGCGGCCGCCATCGATGACGGTGACGACGCGGCTGACGCGCAGGTGGGCGATGCCCGGGTCCCACTCGACCTCAACGAACTGCGCGCCGAAGCTGTGGGTGGAGTAGTCGCGGGCCTTGGTGTCGGAGCCGAGCGCGCCGGACTTGCCTTCTCCGTAGGCGCTGGCCATGCCGGCCATGCGCAGGACAGCGTCGAAGGCGATGCCGCTGGCGGGGGGCTGGTCTTTTTTGTGCACGCGGCCCTGGCTCATCTTGAGCGTAGTGGGGTCCTGGCCGGCGAAGGGAGAGCTCTTGGCGGTGGTCGCGGTCGTCAGCAGCACCTTGATGGCGGCCGCGCAGGCGTCGGCGACCGAGGGGATGACGGTGGCGGTCGCGGTGGAGCCGCCGGAGGTCGGCCCCGGCGGGAGTATGCTCTCGCCGAGCACCACTTCGATCTTGTCTATGGGGAGGCCGGTCTTGTCGCTGACGATCTGCGCCAGGATGGTGTAGGTGCCGGTGCCGATGTCCTGGGTGGCGGAGGCGACGCGGGCGGTGCCGTCGTCGCGCAGGTTCAGGTTGGCCTCGCTGGGTCCGCGGCTCGCGCCCCAGCTGGCCACGGCGACGCCCCAGCCCAGCACCAGGTCGCCGCGGCGCATGGAGCCGACCTCCGGCGTGCGCTTGGCCCAGCCGAACTTCTCCGCGCCCACCTGCAGGCACTTGTCGAGGTGGCGCGAGGAGAACGGCTTGTTCTTCTCCTCATCGATGTCGGTGTCGAGCCCAAGACGCAACGCGACGGGGTCCATCTTCAGCGCGATCGCCAGCTCGTCCATCGCGGACTCCAACGCGAACAGACCGGGCACGGCGCCGGGGCCGCGCATCGGGGTGGGCGTGCCGACGTTGCGCTTGACCAGCGCGCTGCTGACGGAGAGGTTGGCGACGCTGTAGAGGAACGGCGTGGCCTCGCCGCAGTTCTCGCGCACATCGTCGATGGGCGAGGTGTGGTTGCGGTAGTCCTGCTGCAGGCTGACGAGCTTGCCCTGTGGCGTGGCGCCGAGGCGCAGGCGCTGCTCGGTGCGTGGGCGATGGCCGACGTTGGAGAACATCATCTTGCGCGAGAGGGTGAGCTTGACCGGCCGCTGCAGCTTGCGCGCGGCCACCGCGGCGAGCGCGGAGTGCGGCCAGGGAAACAGCTTGCCGCCAAAGCCGGAGCCGATGAAGTGGGAGACGATCTCGAGGTTCTCGCGCGGCATGCCGAGCACCTGCGCCATCACATTGTGGTGGTTGACGACGCCCTGCGAGCTCTCGTAAAGCGTGCATTTGGGGCCGTTCCACACAGCTACAGTGGCGTGCATCTCCATGGGGTTGTGGGTCTCGACCGGGGTGGTATAGACGGCGTCGATCTTGACCGGAGCGGCGGCGAAGGCGGCCTCGGAGTCGCCGCGGTGGCTGAGCACGCGCGGGCCGCCGGGTGCGCCGATGGGGGGAATCGCATCCATGAGCGAGGTGGCGACGTCGGGCTTCTCCTCGGTGTAGGTGACGCGCACGGCGGCGGCGGCGGCCTGCGCCTGCGCGAAGGTTTCGGCGACGACCAGAGCGACGTACTGGCCCCAGTAGTAGATGGTCTCGTCGGAGAGCGGCGGGCGGTTCTCGCTGTTGCGGCCGCCGGAGCCATTGCGGAAGAGCGGGCCGATGTTGCTGGGGTCGAGCACCAGCAGCACGCCCGGCATGGCCCTGGCGGCGTTGGCGTCGAGGCTGCGGAGGCTGCCCTTGGCGATGGTCGCGCACACCGGTACGGCGTAGACCATGCGGGGAAAGTGGTAGTCGGAGGTGTACTTGGCGGTGCCGGTCGTCTTCAGCGGACCGTCGATGCGCGAGAGCGGCGTGCCGATGATGGCCGAGGGCGGCCCGAAGGGCACGGCCGGGGGCTGCGTCATGGCCTGCGGGGTGGCCTGGATAAACTCGAGGTACTCGTCGAACATCATGGCTTGGAATCTCCTGCTGCGGTGCGGGGAAGGTGCGCGTGTCTGGTACTTCGGGGCCTTAAGCGGCGCGGGTGGAGAGGGTGAGCGCGCGTACGAGGCAACGCCTGGCGAGCTCCACCTTGAAGCCATTTTCGCTCTGCGGGCGGGCGTCCTTGAGCGCTGCCTCGGCTGCGCGGCGGAAGGTTGCGGCGTCAGGGGCTTTGCCTTGCAGCTCTTTTTCCGCCTCGAGCGAGCGCCAGGGCTTGGCGCCGACGCCGCCCATCGCTACGCGCACGCCGCGGATGCGGCCACCGTCGAGCTTCATCACGATGGCCGCGGAGGCCAGCGCAAACTCGTAGGCGGCGCGGTCGCGCAGCTTGAGGTAGAGCGACGCCCCCACGGGCGGCGGCAGCGTGACCGCGGTGACGATCTCGCCGGGCTCGAGCACGGTCTCGCGCTGCGGCGTCGTGCCGGGCAGCAGATAGAAGTCATGGATGGGAACGCTGCGCTCGCCTTTGGGGCCGCGCAGCTCGACGGTGGCTTCGAGGGCAGTAAGGGCGACGTTCTGGTCCGACGGGTTGGTGGCGATGCAGCTATCGCTGGTGCCCAGGATGGCCAACATGCGGTTGTGGCCGCCGATGGCGGAGCAGCCGGTGCCGGGCTCGCGCTTGTTGCAGCCGTGCGCGGTGTCGCGGAAGTAAACGCAGCGGGTGCGCTGCAGCAGGTTGCCGCCGGTGGTGGCCATGTTGCGCAGCTGCGGCGAGGCGCCGGAGAGCAGCGCCTGCGAGAGCACGGCGTAGTCCTTCTGCACCGCGGGGTGGTGGGCGACGTCGCTGTTGCGCGCCAGCGCGCCGATACGCAGGCCACCGGCAGGGGTCGGCACGATGGTGTCCAGCGGCAGAGCGTTGATGTCTACGATTACTTTGGGCCGCTCCACGTTCAGCTTCATCATGTCGATCAGGTTGGTACCGCCGGCGACGAAGCGCACGCTGGCACCCTGCTGCGCGGTGGCCGACTTCGACCCGCTGACCACGGCCGCGCCCAGCGACTCGGCCCGGATGTACTCAAATGCTTCCATGACGATGGACTCCTGTGCTGGCTGTGTTGGGCCTTGCTCGTTAGATACCGCGGCGCGCGGCCTGCACCGCGGCCACGATGTTGGGGTAGGCGCCGCAGCGGCAGATGTTGCCGTACATGGCGGTCTTGACGTCGTCGTCGCTGGGCCCGACCGGCTCCTTGAGCACGGCGACGGCGGACATGATCTGCCCGGAGGTGCAGTAGCCGCACTGGTAGGCGTCGTGCTCGATGAAGGCGGCCTGCATGGGGTGCAGATGGCCGGGCTGGCCGACGCCTTCGATGGTGACGATCTCGTCGCCGGCGTGCATCACCGCGAAGGAGAGGCAGCTGTTCACCCGCCGGCCGTTCACATGCACGGTGCAGGCGCCGCACTGGCCGTGGTCGCAGCCCTTCTTGGTGCCGGGGAGCTCGAGGTCCTCGCGCAGGCAGTCGAGCAGCGTGGTGCGCGGATCGAGCATGAGCTTGTGCGCCTGGCCGTTGACGCGCAGCGTAAGGGGCACGGTGCCCGCTGCGGCCGGCTCCTGCGCCTGTTCCATGGGGGCGGCGGAGGCCGGTGTGGCGGCCAGCAGCGGCGGCGCGGTCGCTACCAGTCCGGCCGCGCCCAGATGGGAGAGGAAGCTGCGACGGCTTAGCCGCTGACTGGGTCCTGTTGTCGCTGTCTTTGTTGTTTCAGGAGACGCTTGCTCTGGCTGCCCCTCCGCTTCGGGGCCAGAAACTGCGTCCAACTCCGGCGTCTTTGTCGCCATGCGCCACCTCATTGCGAGCCGAGCTTGAGTTGCCCCGCTCGCCGCACTTTCGCGTGCCCACAGTCTAGCTGACAACCGTTCTCAGCGTGCAAAGGGGAACTGTTCTGTATTGAGAGTGCGCAAAACGGCCAGGCGTTGTGTAGATGTTGCTGGCTAGGGTTTCTCGGTTGGGGGACCGCCGGCGAAGGCGTCGAGGGCCAGGTTCAACTCGAGCACGTTCACCCGTGGTTCGCCGAGCAGGCCGAACTGGCGCTGCGTGGTATGCAGGCGGACGATGTCTTCCACGGCGACCGGCGCCAGCTTGCGCGCGCGCGCCACCCGCGGGGCCTGGTACATCGCCGCGGCCGGGGAGATGTCCGGGTCGAGCCCAGAGGCCGACGCGGTCACCAGATCGACCGGCACGGGGCGGCCATCGCCCTCGGTGGCGACGCTGGCTTGCACGCGGTCCACCAGCGCCTGGCTGGTGGGGCCGAGGTTGGAGCCCCCGGAGTTCGCCGCGTCGTAGCCCGCGCCCGCGGACGAGGGCCGGCTGTGGAAGTAGCCGGCGCCGCTGAAGGCCTGCCCGATCAGCGCCGAGCCGACCACCGCTCCGTTGCGCGTGATCAGGCTGCCCGCCGCCTGACGCGGAAACAGCAGCCCGGCGAGGCCGGTGATCGCCAGCGGATACACGACACCCAGCAGAACGGCGGTGATCGCGGTATAGAGGACGGCGGTGGTGAGGTGTTTCTTCATGGTGGCGCTCTCATTGGTGCGGGATAGCTACTAGCTGTTAGCTCTTAGCTCCTAGCTAAAGGCTAAGAGCCAGAAGCTTGTTTCTAAGCGAGGCCGACGGCGGTGATGAACATATCGATGAGCTTGATGCCGGCGAAGGGCACGACGATGCCGCCCAGTCCATAGACCAGCAGGTTGCGCTGCAGCAGCGCGGCCGCCGACAGGGGCCGGTAGGTGACGCCGCGCAGCGCCAGCGGGATGAGCGCGACGATGATGAGCGCGTTGAAGATGATGGCCGAGAGCACGGCCGACTCCGCGTTGTGCAGGTGCATGATGTTGAGCGCGCCCAGCACCGGGAAGACGCCGGCGAACATCGCCGGCAGGATGGCGAAGTATTTGGCGACGTCGTTGGAGATGGAGAAGGTGGTGAGCGCGCCGCGGGTCATCAATAGCTGCTTGCCGATGGCGACGATCTCGATCAGCTTGGTGGGGTTGGAGTCGAGGTCGACCATGTTGCCGGCCTCCTTGGCGGCCTGGGTGCCGGAGTTCATGGCGACGCCGACGTCGGCCTGGGCGAGCGCGGGGGCGTCGTTGGTGCCGTCGCCGGTCATGGCGACGAGTTTGCCATCGGCCTGCTCGCGCTTGATGAGGTCCATCTTGTCCTTGGGCTTGGCCTCGGCGAGGAAGTCGTCGACGCCGGCCTCGCGGGCGATGGCGGCGGCGGTGAGCGGGTTGTCGCCGGTGATCATGACGGTGCGGATGCCCATGGCGCGGAGCTGCTCGAAGCGCTCGCGCATGCCGCCCTTGACGACGTCCTTGAGGTGGATGACGCCGAGGGCGCGGCCGTTTTCGGCGACGACCAGCGGCGTGCCGCCGCTGCGGGCGACGGTTTCGACGGCCCCGCGCACCTCGTCGGGCAGGCGCGAGCCATGCTCCTCCAGGTAGCGCGCGATGGCGTCGACCGCGCCCTTGCGGATGCTGCGGCCATCGACCTCGATGCCGCTCATGCGCGTGGTGGCGGAGAACTCGATGAACTCCGCGTTGAGCTTGCCCAGCTCGCGCCCGCGCAGGCCGTACTCCTGCTTGGCGAGCACGACGATGGAGCGGCCCTCCGGGGTCTCATCGGCCAGCGAAGAGAGCTGCGCCGCGTCGGCGAGCTGGCCGGTGGTGACGCCGGGGGCGGCGAGAAACTCCGAGGCCTGGCGGTTGCCGATGGTGATGGTGCCGGTCTTGTCCAGCAGAAGGGTGTTTACGTCGCCGGCGGCCTCGACCGCGCGGCCGCTGGTGGCGAGCACGTTGTGCTGCACCAGGCGGTCCATGCCGGCGATGCCGATGGCCGAGAGCAAGCCGCCGATGGTGGTAGGGATGAGGCAGACCAGCAGCGAGATGAGCACGAAGACGGTCTGCGGCGCGCCGGAGTAGAGCGCGAAGGGCTGCAGCGTGACCACGGCGAGCAGAAAGATGATGGTGAGGCCGGCGAGCAGGATGTTCAGCGCGATCTCATTGGGCGTCTTCTGCCGCTCGGCGCCTTCGACCAGGGCGATCATGCGGTCGAGGAAGGTCTCGCCGGGGTTGGAGGTGATGCGCACCTGGATGACGTCGGAGAGTACGCGAGTGCCCCCGGTGACGGCGGAGCGGTCGCCGCCGGCCTCGCGGATGACGGGCGCGCTCTCGCCGGTGATGGCCGACTCGTCGACGGAGGCGACGCCCTCGATGACCTCGCCGTCGCCCGGCACCATCTGCCCGGCGATGACGCGGACGATGTCGCCGGCGCGCAGCTGGGAGCTGGGCACCTCCTCGAGCTCGCCGCCCTTGCCCAGCCTGGTGGCGACGGTCTCGCTCTTGGCCAGGCGCAGGGCATCGGCCTGGGCCTTGCCGCGGCCCTCCGCCATGGCCTCGGCGAAGTTGGCGAAGAGCACGGTGAACCAGAGCCACAGCGTGATCTGGAGGTCGAAGCGGAAGTGGCCGGTGTGGTACAGTGTGTTGAGCAGCAGCAGGACGGTGGTCAGCACGCTGCCCACCTCCACCACGAACATCACGGGGTTCTTCATCATCAGCTGTGGCGCGAGCTTGCGCAGCGCATCGACGGTGGCGCGGCGCACGATCTTGCCGTCGAACAGAGAGCGCTTTCCTCTAGCCTGGCTTGCGGTGGACATAGGTGAGACCTCGTGCGTGCGGCGTTGCGGGTTTTCAAGAAGAAGCAGATCCTTCGCTACGCTCAGGATGACAATTTCGAGATGTCAGAATGACAATTCAAA
>Ga0209208_10012036_pt1 | contig 11020 bp, 5 predicted proteins | sample S1TSphfallax_3_FD_187694 | JGI IMG/M metagenome (GOLD analysis project Ga0209208, IMG submission 187694) | Host-associated microbial communities from peat moss isolated from Minnesota, USA - S1T2_Fd - Sphagnum fallax MG (SPAdes) (version 2) | ecosystem: Host-associated > Plants > Peat moss >... | reverse complement strand
TTTTTGTATTTATTAAATAATGATATCAATTTGAAAAAAAAAACACACACACCTTTTCAAAATATATTTCCAATAGCTTATAAGATAACAATCTACGTTTTTCCAAATGTAAACGTACTTCAAAAATGTTGTTCAATGTGATTCCATTGAAGGTGCTCTTTAGCTTCTTAATGAATAATTCATCGTTGCATTCCTTGATTCAAGTTAAAGGAATTTGATGAGTTATTGTGAGAGATTTATTTGTTATTTGGTTCAAAGTTTAATCACAATCCATAAGTTAAAAAGTTAATCCTTTCATATTAGCTTGGTCTTCCTCATATAACTCTTGTAAAAAGTAAGTGGTTTAAAGGTGTTTTATTTTTCACCATTATTTCATGATGTTTAAAAAATTAATTGACAACCTTATGATTTTACAATTCCTTCACAATCGCAACTAATAATTTACACAACATGGTGATATAAGGGTTTAGGGTTTAGGGTTTATCTTTATACATGTTCAATTATGAAAATATTAATGTAAAGTTTTGATTATATAATTACATTACGAGGTGTTGATAATGATGGGGATAACAATGGTGTTTTTAGCAAGATGAAGTTAGGTTACATGTGTTAAAAATTAATTTGATCTTGAATGCAACTTTAAAAACCTTGAAAATTTTCAATATCAATATAGTGTATGAGAATTACTATAGTTGAAAGCTAAACATTTTATTCTTCTTGAAATATTTAACAAACCTTGACATTAAGAATTTTTTTTCAAATTTGAGGTTTTAAAAGTTTTTGGATTTTTTCCAATTTTTTTTTTTTCAAATTTTCACCAAAAAAAATTTCTAAAAATTTCCAAAACATTTTTTCACCCCCCCAAAAAAAATCATCCCCAAAAAAAAAGTTGTCGCACTCATCTTCTTTGTCCATAAAACATTAATAAATATTATCATTTATTTTTATTCTAGTTTTCATGTGATTGAAATGATTGTTGAATAAAAAACTTATTAAGTTACAAGTGTGGTATTTGAAGGCCAACACATAAAGACACCAAAAAGGGTTCATTAGAAGTGACCATTAATGTGCTTGAATATCAACCCTTCCCAATTTCATATACATGGGATTAAAAAGCTTCTGAATTTGATGTTTTAATCATAACATCAATTTGATTATTTACTTATCTAATCATATATTATTTAAAAATATTTATCAACTCATATTAATGATCAAAAGCTTAGACTTGGTTAACAATGTTAAGTTATGTTTGAACCTTCTTTAATTCAAAAATGACAAATTGGGTGAAATCAAGTAGATAATTGAAATAGTTTTGAAAAAATGTTGAACGTTTTAAATTTAGGTGATTTGTTTGAATATTGAAAACCTATATCTTGCAAACATGAACATTTCAAAATAAAATAGTAAAATTTCAAGAATGAAGAAAAAATTCAAAATGATCTTGAATTCATTACACCCTATACATTGATTTTGTTAATCTTGTAACACATTCAAAATTTTTAATCATGTGTGCATTGAGTCATACACAAGGTTGTTCTCAAAGTTAATCCATTAATTACAAACCTATCATTCACATTGGACTTTTTGAAATTCAATTTACATGGCCTACTACCTTGGCAACTTTCACAATAATTTTTTTTTTTAATGTTGATTTTTTAAAAATCATAAATAACAAAAAATTGTGAAGCAAAATCTTGAATATTCAAGATTTTCTTTTTTCAAAATGAAAATTTCAAAATTAATTAATTGTTCAATAGACATGTGTCAAAGTTGTGAAGGTATTATGATCATCCAAAAGTAGATTGATGCACACCAAATATTCATGTTGAATCATTCAAGTGTAGGGTTTTGAACAAGATGAAGACATGAAATTATTTATATCAATTTTACCCAAAAAAAAAATTAAAAGAAAATCTATGAAGTTCTTACCTAAGCATAAACAAATTATTTTGAAATTTAATTTTGGAAAATATGCATAAAAACATTTAGACTTGGTGTATATTTTGTGGCAAAATTTTGCCACCTAGTGATGAAAAAAAAGGGCCATGAATTGTGCAAAGGATTTTTGGGGGCAAAAATAGCCCAAATTCACCATTTTTAAGGAATTTTTTTGAAATCACCATGTTTAGACCATAGATTTTTATAGAGCACCAATATATAATAAGGTTTCCAAAATATATACTTACATCTATAACCTTGAACCAAATTTGGTTAAGTCTTTTTATGGATAATCATTGGTCTACCCATCTTTCAAATTCTTTTACCTATCATTGTTTAGACCCATTTTCAACTTGTCATTAACAAAAAAAATTCTAAGTTACACATTGGTGCAATTAATTTCTTTGTGAATAAAATTAAATATTTTTTTTTCCAATTTCATATGAATTACCATACAATTGATGACTTTTGGATTTATAATTTATTGTGTTAATTAAAGATTTAAACCAATATTGTGCATGTAAGTGTAAATATATACATTATATAACCTTAATGTACCCATTTATTAATTGTAAATGTATGTATTTGTAATTCATATTAATTAAGTCCATTATATTTAGTTCAATGTTTTTTTGAAAATGGGCCATTTTGATTAGCCCTTCACTATATATATATTCCCCCAAATATTAACATTTATTACTAATACAATATGTGGAAGTGCTTAACCCACTTATATATAACAAAGTATATGGGACAAATTGCATTATTATTGGGGGAATATTTTGGGTGCACATTACATTGAGTGCATTTTGTTTCACCTCATTTTTTAAAATATAATTTATATTCCTAATCTTTTTCATCACCATTTTTGACCTCGTCTTCTATAAGAGTTTGGGTATTTATAATTATGATTAGTTTGTTTTTTTTTTCAATTTTTTCATGTTGCACCAAAAGCGGTGATTAATCACAAGAGGATTTAGCCAAAAATGGTTTTAAAAACAAGATAGGGAAGTAGAAAATCTAGCAATCTTACTACATGTTGGCAATTACATGTTTGTTTTGCTTTTGGTACCACAAAAAAACCAGCAACAAGGTGTTGTGCACATTTTGTCGTTTTGTAGGTTTTTGAAATATCATGGTGGATGTTTGGAAAAACATTTGTAACCAAAATTTTCAATTAGTGGTGGTTTACATCTCAATATATCATTGTATCATGAAATTGGAACAAAAATGAAAAACAAATTTATTATTTGGAGTACATTTTCACTTTGTAATAGCTCTATCACAATGTTATAATTGTAAAAAAATATTACAAAGGACTATATTTATGGTAGTTTATCCATTAAATTTTGCAGATGTAAAAAAACAACCATGAAGAATTTTTTTTTTCACTAAAATTCTCAATTATTTTTCAAGTTGTGAAGTTCATATCAAATGTTTTAAAAACACTTGTCAATACATTTGTTATAATAACGATGAAAATTGTGATCTTTTTAAATTGTAATTTTTTTTTTCATTAAAGATGTAGATGTGTTAGGTGTTTTTTTACCATTTTCCATAAAAGAATGGATTTTAAAAACTAATAAAAAATAGTAATCTATTGTAAAATAGGGGTTTTAAATCAATGTTTATAAAATTATTGGTGTATTTATACACAATGATACAACTACCAATCAATTGTATATTGATGGTTTAATAACTTATTTTATGTTTGAAACTCAAATTAACTAAACGTGATTTATAAAAAAATTCAATGTGAGTGAATTCTTACATATTATTTTTTATATTATACGTCATCCCAATTTTCCTTTAAATTGTTTACATTGTGTGTTTTCACCATTTTGCCAATAACAACATTTACATTATTTGTAAATATTACAAGCCTTTTATTTTAAAACTATAATATTTCATTTTTTAACCTAATAATGCCACAAATAAATTTTTTTTAGTGCTCAAATACCATTGACATTAAAAGGGTGTTATTTTGTTATGTGTGATAATTCATAGTATTTATTTTTCAAGTTTTCAACCAAGCTTGAAGCCCAACCAATCCAAGAATGTTATTTGATGAGCATGAGCAAGAAAAAATATTTTGAAGCATATTTTAGTCACATCATCTAAATATTCCTTGACAAAATTGAAAGCCCCCCCCCTCCGCCCTCCCCAAACAAACATTGGGTTGTGTGTGTGTGTGCGAGGGGGGGGGGGAGCTTTCAATTTTAAATTTGTATTATGTTACAAACTTGGAAATCGACAAGGTTATTCATCCTTGATACTACTTGACAAACCTAGAGTGTGTCGATGTTAATTCATCATGCATGTTATTTAATTACCTAATACAGAAAACAATCTAAAATTCATCTCCATAATAGATATCATTTATGTATGATGTTTGGGGTTCTTTATCAATTGAGTCATGTGTGGAAATATACATTGAAATCAATTTCCATTATGTTATAATCAAAATCATGTTTTAAAAAGTTGACAATGCATTGAACCCATATACACAAAACAAGAAATATTTTTAAGTGGAAGAATTTGACAAGGATGCACCAATGTTTCCATTAACTTCACAATGGAAAAAATGATTCAATAACAATGTTATGTGTTCAATAGTTTGTATATAAGCAGTCATTTCCTCATTTTCTCTCAAATCAATAATTAGACTATTTAACAATAGTAATATATGGAAATAATGCTTGTGAAATGTCCTAAAAAAACTAGGAAATATATAATAACCTTCCATTTGCACCAAAATAAATAGAGTTTTCCCAAAAAAATCGGATAGGGGAGGAATGCATCCTAGGGATAACATGCATAAAACAAAATAAAGAGTTAGTAAAGGATCTTCTAATAAACAATCCTCCATAATCTTGGATGTTATCTATTGATGTACATGAATCAATAAGATGATGCAAACAAAGGTTCTTAAATTTGTAAAAATAATAAATAGTAAATAAATGACCATATTTGCATATCCATTATGATCTCTAGCAACATGCAAGTTGGATATTATTATAAAATATAATAAGTTTTGTTCAATTCATATTTTATATATGTTTGAAGTATGATATCACAATATATTAGTATCAATTTGAAGGAATCACAATGCTCTTGTGAGAGAATGTGTGAATTGTTGTTATACAACCTCATTATTGTTATCAAGTAATAATTATTTAAATGTATTAAATCATAAAAATATCCCAATAGACATGTAAAACAACCATAATAACCCATTCATGCAAAATAATGATCTTTCATCACATGAAATATTTTTGAAAATGTAAGATTCAACATAAAGTCCATGGAAACAATCTCCTACTAAAGTTCATATGAAATTGAAAATGGTTGCAATAACCTTGTTTTTTTTTATAAATCATTTGGTTTTGTTGATGTGTTAAACAAGTTTTGGCCTATTCTTAGACCATGTTTTTGAATTATAATATTTTAAAAAAGTGATGTGATGTATTTGAGACTACCATGCCTTACAAACGGTCCATCCAACACTTCTTCAAAAGGTTATCATTTAACCTTTATTTTATAACATTGTGTCAAATTTATTTATACCAAAGCAATCCATCTTACAATTAGATGAAACTTGAACCATTTTCATAAGTTTTATATCACCACTTTAACCAATTCATCATGTTGGTTCACCAATTGAATGTCATTAATACCATAAGCCAAAGTTAGCTTCCACATGGAAAAAATGATTTTTTTTCAAAGATTAATTATTTTAAAATTAAATTTTATTATTCATGATCTACTATGATATTGTCATATGAAGAATGTATTTATTTAGATTGTAGCTTGCAATAATTAAGATGATCTTCAACATGCCAATTTCACATTGTCACCAATTTTTTTTCATTATTTTAAATATTATGTAATGACAAAATTGACCTTAAGGTGAAATACACCCCCAAGTTAAAAAGGATATAAATGACAATTCATGATTAACTATACAATAGGAAAATTTGGAACTTAAGTTGAACTCTATAACTCAAGTCATATGATGACAAAGGGATGAAGGCTTTTGGATGATTAAAACAATTTGACATTTTTCCTAAATGACTTTCATTTGCTTTTGATTCCACAAAATAGATAAAGGGGACATTTAGTACAATTGGAACCGAAATTAAAACACAAACTCACCTAAACTTCACCATGATTCACACCATTAAATATTGGACATTTGTTTATAAAAATGGTTATATTATAATTACTTGTAAAGTAGGGAAAACACAACACTAAAACCTTGGGCTTGGTCATAAACAAGGTGAGATTTAAAAAACTGCAAAAAACTACATTAACATTCAAAGGGGGGGGGAAAAAATTTAAAATATCAATTTATGTTATAATATGAATTTCATCATATTTTTGCTTTTGCATGAACACCTCCATTGTTGTGATATATATTTTCAATGTTCATATTTGTACAACTATTATAATTATTTTCAAACCTTGTGCATTAAATGTTGAGCTTCAACATTTCACAATGAGATTTAATAAAATTTCCTTACTTTGTAAATACCACTCTAATTAAGAAGGTGAAAGGAGGCCCAAATACAAGGTGATTTAGCACATAAATTTTGCTATGACTTGGACCATTATGACAAGCACTATTTTTTTTATGGTATACAATGTAGAACTTGTTGGAAACAACATGAAATGGCAAAAGAAATTGGACTTTCAAATCCCATTTCCAAGATTTTCATGTTTTATAATTTTGAAGCCCCCTAACTATTAGGGGACATAATTAATTGGAACATTGCAAGAGTAACATGTTAAAGAAGGTCCAACAACAATGGCATAATGGTTTGTAGACAAAATTTTAGATGAAGTTCATGCTTTAAATATCATGAAATTAAATTTGGACCTATGAAAATATTGCACATGAAACAATAATCTTAAAGTTATAATAAATAGAAATATGATAACTTCAATTGGTTGATATGGTGACATTTAATTAATCATCATTTTACATAATTCCAAATTTAACATATATGGGTGGAAATGCAAAAAATAACTTGCACATTACAAGAGGTATTTCAATTGTGGTAGGCACAAATAGACATCCACATAAGGGGGTGTATGGGTGAATTTGATTTTTCAAAAAAAAATCCACGTTTTAACCCCTAAAGGATGAGATGAACATTTACTTCCGTTTTTTAAAAAATTAGTAAATTGTATTGTATGCTTAACAAGGACAACTACTTTATGTTTAAAAAATCAATATTAAATAATGAAATTTGTTATTTTAAAGTTGGATTGTAATCATGTGATTTGGGTTATAGAAGGTGGGAAATGTTATTTGTATTCACGTGTCCATTAGGGGCATGTACGGGGTGTGAGTTTGTTATTTTTCTTGGGTAGCCCCAATAGAGGAAATTCTATTTTATTGTTATTTCAAGGGCTAATTGAAGGAATTATGTCAAATTTATTTAGAAGGGGTGGTAGGGTTTTATTTCAATTCAAAAAAAGTTGGTGACTTTTTAAATTTTGTTTACAATATGAAAGTTGTTCCAATTCTTTCTAATTTCATATTTTAAATACCATCAAATTTGGCTAAATGGTCTTATCGACGAACTTGAACAACATCATAAAGTTAGAAAAAAAAACCATTGGATGGTGATGATGAAAGTTTTTTAAAGTGTTGGCCAACACAAGGGTTTGGATAACATCACAAACTCCATGGATCATGATTTGGCAATAATAATTGTGCGAAATTAACTTTTCATAGGTTCGTATGGAATAGACATGGATGTCATTCATCTATTTGTATTGTTTAAACATCGATGTCATGTGCATTGTTTGGACACAAATGTCATACGCCTATTCATATTGTTTAAACACGGATGTTATATGTCTATTCATGTTATTTACACATGAAAGTCATGCACACGACTTCTATGTTTAAATAATGCATGACATTCATGTTTAAAGTATATGAACCCATGAAATAACATATTTCACATAAATTTGGAACGAATCCATGAAGCTTATAAATTTGTGATGAATCTATTATATTGATATAATAGATTGAAACAAACAAACTAGCAACGGATGGGATTTTTTATAATGAATCTAGTTGATTGAAGTTACACATATAAGAAGTGGACTTATGCTATTTGAATTGACCAAAAACAACCTTCTTAAATTAATATTTTCACCCTTTGCCCAAGAAATGTTTTATTGTTCCCTAAGGCCATGACACAAAAATTATGACTAAAATCAATTTATGATATGTGAATTAATTTCAAATAAACTAATTAAATTTGAAGTTTTTTCTTCTATGTAGTTCTGTTCATCTACCATTTAGATTTGGAATACCCTTTATGGGTTTTTTGCATCTTTAAAAATAAATCACCTTGTATATATAATTTTGGTGATGCCATGTGGTTTACAAGTGGTGAGGATAATAATGGTAAAGGAAATATGTAATTTATTTATTTTGTAATGATGCAGATTGTATTAGAATAACAAGTTTGGCCTTTTTATTTTTCAAAAAGTAAGGTTCCTTGTTCAAATAAATAATTTTAAAAATTCAACAATTTTTAATGGAAAAAAAATTATTTGACAAAATTTGTGCTTGTGATGACTATACCAAGACCTCTTGCAAAATAAAAAAACAAAAGTGAAAATGGCATAGAGGGGACAAAGTTGCAAATGATTGATTTTTTGGTTTTTAGAACAATTTTAACAACTTTTAACATTGTTTTTTTATGTGCACCATCACTATTTTGACCTCAAAGATTTGAAAATAAAAACATTGAAATTGATATTGTGCATTGGCCTTGTCACTCAAGCTTGTGTAAAACAAACAAAAATAAAAAATGACAACAAACTAAAAATAAATGGCATAAATATTTGATGGAAGATATTTGTGAATCATAACGAGTTGTGTACAAACACACCATAGCCCCATTGCCCTCAACATCTAAAGGGCAATGCTTAGTGTTTTTGAAGGCGTTGTGTGTTATAAGCGAACACGTTGCAACATCTTCACATTAAGCCAGCCTAGGTTTCACACTTCTTGTTCCATGATGGAACCACTATGCACCCCACAACTTGTCACAAAACAATTTCCCACATTGTCAAGTTTCCCATAACAACTTCCAAAATCATGCAACAATGTGCCAAAAATAACTTACACATAGTTATAAACGATATTGCTATTTTAAACACATTTCAAAGCCTCATTAAATTTTTTTTAAAAAAAGTTCAAGAATAACAAAAAGGAACACATGATCAACATTCATTTTGCAAACAAGTTGCAAGCAAGAAATGATGAACTAGAATTGAGGCAAGAATGCTTGTGAATGTGAAGATTTATTCTAACTAATAGAGAACATTGAGTTTGGCGCTTTGGCTAACATAAATCATGTTGTTGATTGTGAGTGAGCATGGGATGTGTTTAATAGCAAGGAAAACGTGGGAGGTCATGGGTGCAAGAAATGTATACATAATCAAAGTGTGTTGATGAAACATACATAATTTCCTTATATTTTGACATACATAATATTTTTTTAAGAATTTCAACAAGGCAATCAAATAATTTTCCAAAATTTTCAGCTTTGATTTTTAAAAATATTTTTTTTTGCCAAACTTGCTATTTTGGTATTGTAATTTATGTGTGCACAATATAAACATTTGGTTGTCATGTATTGGAGGTATTCCATGTGTATTTTTGACGTTTAAAATAAATTGTAAAAGGTGTGGCCACTTTTGAATTCAAAATATTAGGGGTATAAATGCATTAGTGATGTGTAGCCATTTACTCCAATGAAGTTTTTAAAAATTAAACATCATCATGACTAATATGACTTTAAATCTATGTGATTTTTTTTTCAAATTTAACAATCATCTTTAAAAAAAAAAATTCAATATGTAAATATGAAAAATGTTTTTTTCTTTTTTTTTTTTGCTAAAAAAATGATGCTTTTAAGGTTTGTAAATTATTCAAAGAAATTTTCAGCTCTATAATAAAGATGCCCCCTAGAATGAAATAATTTTTGATATAAAACATTTGGCTAAGTTTTCCCAAAAAAATTAACAAAATTATTCCAATTTACACTAGGAAAAATACAATTCCAAAAAATTCCCAATTTTTGTTTGCGAGAAAATGACAACTTTGTGGAAAAGAAAACATGGGTGAAGTACCTATTTGCTTGACCCAGGCCCCCCATTGAGATCCCGAAAGAGGTCCTAATCGAGATCTGGAAAGAAGTCCCGAGAGAAGTCCCGATCGAGATCCCCGAAAGAAGTTTCGAGAGAGGTCCTGATTGAGATCCCCGAAACAAGTCCCGAGAGAGGAGGTCCTAATCAAGAGCCTGAAAGAAGTCCCGACTCTCGAGAGAGGTCCTGATGAAGACATTGATAGAAGTCCTGAGAGAGGAGGTCCTGATCGAGAGCCCAAAAGAAGTCCTGACTCCCAAGAGAGGTCCTGATCGAGAGCCCGAAAGAAGTCCCCACTGCCGAGAGAGGTCCTGATCGAGAGCTCAAAAAAGTCCCGACTCCCGAGAGAGGTCCTGATCGAAAGCCCGAAAGAAGTCCCGAGTCCCGAGAGAGGTCCTGATCGAGATATCTATAGCAGTCCCCGAGAGAGGAGGTCCTGATCGAGAGCCCGAAAAAGTCCCGACTCCCGAGAGAGCTCCTGAAACAGGAAGCCTGCGCGATCGTCGTTCCTCTCTCTCGTCCCGTCCGGTATGTGTTTTGCAGCGCACGCTTCTTTCCCCCCATCGCTCGTTGAGCCGTTTTGCTCTGCCTCCTTGGGTAGCTTCTTTGTTGTCAATGCGGAGGTAGTTCAAAAGCTCGTTTCTCAGTTGGGTCTCTCGTCGTTAAATTTTTTTTCTTCAAAGAATTTTATTAGCAAACAGGAGTGGGGGACAGAAAGCGGGTCAGGAAGCAAGGAAGGAAGGGAGACGGGGAAGGCAGAGTTAAAGAAAAGTCTCGGGAAGGAAGGATGTTCAGGAATCAGTATGACACTGACGTTACCACATGGAGCCCCGCGGGACGGCTTCATCAAGTGGAATACGCAATGGAAGCCGTGAAGCAAGGAAGTGCGGCTATTGGTCTCCGA
>Ga0209208_10012035_pt1 | contig 11021 bp, 8 predicted proteins | sample S1TSphfallax_3_FD_187694 | JGI IMG/M metagenome (GOLD analysis project Ga0209208, IMG submission 187694) | Host-associated microbial communities from peat moss isolated from Minnesota, USA - S1T2_Fd - Sphagnum fallax MG (SPAdes) (version 2) | ecosystem: Host-associated > Plants > Peat moss >... | reverse complement strand
TAAATAGTCAAGTTTAGGCCAATTTGGGGGTAGTAAAATAAATGACTTTGAGCTAGTACATGTTGAGGAATATGATGCTCTCTCTACCTATGAAAGGCATTGCACCAACATAACAATTTTTCTCAATTGGCCCGATAGAATAATTGATCCAGACCATTTATATATATATAATCTTCACTTGCTATTGGTTCAATTTCCATGTTTATGGATGAGAATTGAAAAAACAATAGGTGAACCATCTTACATGTAAGAAATATTGTTGGAGGCCCAAATACCGAGTACACATACATGGAGCACTTAGCTACTCTAGGCAAGAGTCCTTTATTATTATTATTATTATTATTATTATGTCTTTATGTGTTTCCCTTGTAAACTTAAGGATTTTTTGGAACACCCACAAAGCAAAAACAACATTAGTGAAATTTCAAAAAAAAATTGTATATATATATATAATAATGTTGGTGAAGAAAGGGTTAAGTGCATCATATATTTTGGTAACTTTTGGGTTATTATGTACATAATAATAATAAGAAGAAGTTTGCACGGTTTGCCACAAGCATGGAAAAAGGGTGGGGGGTTACAAGTGACCCTTGGAAAGGGGTGAGAGCCTAGATAGATAGAGGTGTTGTTGTTGTTGCACACAAATGAATGAATGGACCCCACATCATGATGATGATGATGATGATGATGAGAAGGTTTTGTTGGGCTTTTAATGGGAAAGGGGAAGCTATTTGGTGTCAGAGGAGGAGGAGGTTCCAGTCTTGAGAGAGAGAAAGAAAGAGAGAGAAGAGAGAGAGAGAGAGCCCCACACATAATAAAAACAACAATAACTATAGCAAATGCTCCTATGGAAAACAAACACCTTTTGTGTGCAAAACCCAACAACTCTTGTCCCAAAGGCTCTTTGTTTTTTGTCAACATTGTAAGCAACAAGGCATCACAAACACGTTGGCCTTGCCAATAGCTATTGGGTCTTAAGAACATCCCAAAAACAATTCGTTCCAATCTAAACACTCTTCTAAACACTTTCACCAAAACAATTGGTTTGCCTTTTGTGAAACCAGTTCTAATAAGGTAAAAAACTTCCAAAAGTTGGATGGAATGCAAATAGTCCCTATCCCTCCCATGGCCCAACAAATTAGATGATGATGCCCATCCCCGTGTGTGGCTCCTTGTAACTTGCAAGATGCAAGTTGTGAGTTACACTTGCATCTTGCGAGTTACAAGTTTAGTTTAGTTTTTGTGGGTAAGGAATAAATGGGAATGTGCGATGTTGGTTCTGCTTGTTTTTCCATTTGGAATCGAAAAACAATTTAATTTGTTTGGTCCTACATGTTTTGCTTTCTCGAACAACCCACCACCTCCAAGGAAGGAGGGAGAGAGAGAGAGAGAAGAGGGATGTTTACCATTAGCCTACTACTTGTAGGCACCCAATTGTTATGGTGTAGTGCTTTGTTAAACCTAGAACTAGGCTAATGTCAATCAAACTTTGTGTTAGAACCACACAATTGTTATAGTGTATTGCTTTGTTAAACCTAGAACTTGGCTAATGTCAATCGAACCTTGTGTTAGAACCATGCAATTGTTATAGTGTAGTGCTTTGTTAAAGCTAGAACTAGGCTAATGTCAATCGAACCTTGTGTTAGAACCATGCAATTGTTATAGTGTAGTGCTTTGTTAAAGCTAGAACTAGGCTAATGTCAATCCAACCTTGTGTTAGAACCACACAATTGTTATAGTGTAGTGCTTTGTTAAACCTAGAACTAGGCTAATATCAATCGAACCTTGTGTTAGAACCACACAATTGTTATAGTGTAGTGCTTTGTTAAAGCTAGAACTAGGCTAATGTCAATCGAACCTTGTGTTAGAACCACACAATTGTTATAGTGTAGTGCTTTGTTAAACCTAGAACTAGGCTAATGTCAATCAAACCTTGTGTTAGAATCACGTGGCTTTGAGTAGGGTGCTTTCGTCCACTTGAAAAGAAAAAAAAAACCTATATCAAGCACTATCGGTTTGATAGTGCTCATTAGGGGATATTTCGCCCAAACATGAAAATAGGAAAATTTTGGAATTGATTTAAAAATCAAGTGAACTCAAGTTATTCCATTGAGCAATTTGAAAATCCAAGTGTGAAAACAAGCTATTTTAATGAACATTTTTGTCACATTGTCTAGGAAATGGATTGAAATCAAGGCCTCCATATTATGGTTATATTGGGGACCCACATTGTCAAAGAATTTGAGTTTGAAGTGAACACACTACTATCCTTTGTCATTTACTAAAAATCATAATTTGTTAGATATGGTTACAATTTGATTTACCCTCACAAAGTTTGGTTTTTAAAAACTCCATTTGTTCATTTTTGGATAAACAATATAAGTATCTCTAATTATAGTGCCAATACAAAAAAAACACCATGTGGAACATGACAAATGATCATATTAATTATTTTCACTAAAATTAACAATTCTTTCACATACCAATGGATTGGAGTTAAACTAATTGAAATTAATGTTTCTAAATAAATAATCTTAGTGCCAAAATTAAAATTTATAAAAATCATTATGTTCCCATATTTTGCATCCTAGTTATCAGAGATAACACATTTTTGAAACTTGAATTCACAATCAAATTTGATTTCTTCACAAAGTAACATGCAACCAAAGACCAAGATGAAATATATATGTGGTATGACCACATGGTTTGAAAAAAATATTTAATAATTCTTGCAATTGTGTAAAATTTTCATTCACATTTCACGTATATAAAACTATGCTTCCATTTCTTGTGGTAAAAAAATTATATTATAGTTCAAACATCACATTAATTTTTTTCTAAGAACTCTAATAACTAAGACACGTAGTCTAGTTTAACAAAAAATATGTGAATTCAATAGACAATATAGGTTGTAGATGTTTAAGGAAGTTAAATTCTATTTCATAATCAAAAGACATATCATTTGAATGGATTCATTAAAGTTTGTTTTCAAGCGCAAATATTGGCTTGGAGTTGAGCTCTAAGAATAAACAAGCACTAGAACAAAAAGAATTTAGCCACATTTTAAAACAAGGTCACAATTTGAAAAATGACATTCACATGCTTACAAAAGTTTGATGTTGAAACTTCAAACTAGATGTAAACACTGTGTCGTCCATCATTGAGATTTTCAACATGTAATAATCAAGCATGCAAACATTGATATTATAACAAATAAAACTTATGTGAACAAGGTTCTAAAACAAGGTGAATCTACATTCTTTTCATGTTTAAACTTGACAATGTTGCTAGCTTTAAATTATAAGTTGTTTCGAGTTTTGACCCTATCCTAGGTTCATAAGGAAGGTTAGAATTAGACATGAGGATTGGGTTGATAAGAGTTGGCAACTTTTTTAACACCTTCATTAGCTAAAAGGAAAGTGTGTGAGGATGCAAAAGAAGGCTCCCAAAACTTCATTGCATTCCCACTTTGAAAGACAAAAATCCCAAGTTGTCCCAAATCTTTGCATCAAGGTTCGGGGACCAAACCAATGAAGGATGGGTATTTGATTTTTAAAATACCAATGGGGCAAGGTTTTTGAAAAAACAAACTAAAAGTTATGTGTGTCCAAGTTTTATGTTTATTTTTAGTTAGTGAATCACCTAGGGCAAGTTTTTAAATTTTATTTTTCCAAGGTATGGACAAAGGGTAGGTATTTCATTATTTTTTAAAGTGGGTATTTGAAAGGTTCTTTGACAAACATTAGGAACACCTTGTCAAGGCTATCACTCAATTTTCTACCAAATACCCAAACTAAATTCAAGGTTCTTAATTTCCTTTAATTATCACCAAATTTTTCACCAAATACCCAATCTTGGATTCAAGTTCCTAATTCTTTGAATTGCAGACCAAATGGGAAAAAATTATAATTGTTTTTTCCACATTAACATTGTACATTAAATGAACAATGTGTGGAAAAGTCTTTATATATTTTAGGAAGCATTTGAAAAAATAAATTTTTATTATAAAATAATGATATAGTTTAGGTATATTTTAAATATATTATTATAAGGAATTATAGCACCTTATTTTCATTTAAATGAATTATAAAATTATTTATTTTCAATAAGTTGCACCCTATATTTATTTACACATCATTTTAAAATGACCACCCCATTTAGTTTTTGGAAAATGAAAATGTTAAGTGCTTTTGAATTAAAATTATATATAGTTTGTCAAAAAGGAAAATTGTAAGTTGGTTGCAAAATAAGGTGGACCACTTCTAACAAATAATTAGTCTAGAAAAAGTCCATTCACAAGGTGGTTAATGAACTAATCAAGATTATGTGAGTAAAAGCTCAATTAAATCATTTTTTTCATACATGTTCAGAAAAAAACATTGAAATCTATCAAAAATAAATTCTAGTATGGATTTTTGAAAATAAGGTCCATTTCAAAACATTTAAAAGTCCATAAATTTTTTTTGGCTTAAGGTTTTTGTAAAAAGAAAATTGCATTTAAGTTTCTTTTGTTTTAAAATATCATATATTGAGTCCCTATAAGATATTCCATAAACAAATCCATAAAGAAAAATTATATTCATGTAAAGCCACAAATAGATGACTAGTCTACATTTTTCATCTTGAAAAGTTCATTATTCTACATTTGGAGTATATATGTTGCAATTTTTTATATACATGTTTTCTTCTTTAAGTTGAAAATTTAAATCCAATCGAAAATTTAACATAATGATGATTTTATGGCATGTTAATGCACAATGATTTGTAAAAAACTATAATGTGACAAAAAATGATCCATCTTATCTTACAACATCCTTGTAAATAGGAAGCACAACATCAACAACAATAGCAATTACATTTATTAAAAATATGATTGATTACTATAATATCTACCACGATTAAATCACCCCGAGAACAAAAAGTATCATGAAGTTGTAAATCACTATAATGTTTCTAATTTCCACAAACAAATATGCCAAATGCATTTCTTTGTAGGAAGTTGCAAATCACCATCAAAATTTCAATTTCTACAATTTGCAAACTTTTAAAAGCAAAAACCACTACAACACATTGTCCTTTTCTCAACTGGACGCAAAAACATTTATTATATTTTCCAACTATGTCTATTATTATTTAATCACATAAATCAGTAAATAATGGCAAATGACATCAACATGCCACATGGCACCATGGTTTTACAACTATAGTCAATATGACAACTTGTTATATAATAGTTGGATGGTAATAAAAAATTTGATGAAAGAAATTTCCAAATGTTGTTTTAGTTTTTTTTGTTTTCCTAAGTTGTTCAAAAGTTAAGAAAATCATCATTCATTTAAAAAAAAATCAAAATTAAGCATACATAGTTGATGGAAAAAATTGGATAATTTAACCATTTTGCCATCATGAAGGGAACGAACACAAGGCATTCCTCAAAGGCTTAATTGGCTAGGATCATTCTCAACAATTCATGAACTTTGCAATGTGAACCCTAACTTAAAATAATTGATATAAGGGTAACCTTTCATCCTTGAATATAAAGGTTGAAATAAGACATTGTTATTATGAGTTGTTACAAATTATTATTATTTCATTTATTCATCCATGTCATCTTATGGATGAATTATTTTATTGCAATTTAAACATTAGTGAGGGGTTTGACCATGTTCATTAAGAATTTCATTAAAATTTGAATGAAATTGTACCAATTTCACCACACAAGAAATTTATTGGATTCACTATGTCCATTAGTGGTCATGGACAACTTGCTATAGACAAAGTCAATTCACCCTTTGAATACATCAATAATGAAATATTGAATTTGCCATATTTTTACAATGTTTTAAATTATTTTTTTATATTGTTAATAAATCTATCAAAATACAATCAATATATGGTCAACATACAATTTGTATACAATTCATATATAATCAACATACATTTCATAATGCAATCAACATATGCTTCATATACAATTTTTGTAGCAAGGTTTGAACCTTGGTTTCCTAAGAGACATTGAATTGTTTTTTGACATCCAATGACCACTTTGCTTTGTGATAAAAGGTGTAAAGTTTTTGAATATCACATTACACTGCATTAACTTACAAATCAAACTTTAAAATATATTCTTTTCCTCACGTCTTGTTAAAATGAAACACATGAAAATTCATTATTGAACTTTTTTCAAAAGTCTACACATATATAATAAAAATATATAAAAATTTACAGACCATTTAAAGGAAAACACATTTCAATTTCAATATTTAATAACAACCCACAAAATATTTCTTTGTGAGAAAATATGATTTGTTAAGCTCCAACATTTGTTTATGCAAAAGAGTTTTATGGAAAAGTTAATAAATATATAACATACATTTCAAATAATGATAATAATAATAATGGGCAATGTTTCATATTATATAATATAATAACTAGTATTTTATGTCAACAAGAAATATTATATTATATTTTAGTTATAATATTTTGTAATATATTGGTTATTACATGTTAAGCAATAAATATAATGTATGAACATATCATACATGAAACATGATAATAACATGTAAATTATATTTGACATAATACATACATACATACATACATGTAAAAAGAGAGATGGGGGAATCCACATGAAGAAAGAAAAATGTCAAATGTGTATTTTATGAATTTCATGCTTTAAATTGATACAAATTGTTTGGAAAAAAATAATGCTTTGATGCATATTTGTGTCTATTTGTTTAAAAGTAGTTTTTGTTTTTTTAAAAAAAATTTAAGGTCAGAAAAATGCATTGTTCTATTTGAGCTTGAATAGGCCTTTAAGTGCTTGCCAAACTTTGTTTTTGGTAAATATTTTCAAACATTGCATTTGTGAATTTGTGAATGTTAGGGAAGATTTTGGCACAAGACTTATTAACCATCTTTCTATCCCTAGTCAACCTTCATTGAGGTAAATAGGCCTTGGATTGAAATACAATCACATTTGAAACTATGGAGATTTTTTTAATGAAATGTAATCTACAACAAAACAAAAACAACATAACAACTCTTTAGTTCAACATTATAATGTTTCCATTAATGGAGCATTTATCTCCATCATCATGTTCTACATTTTTGCAAATTTCATGTTCAAAAGAATTTGATTAAAATCTACTTTGTTTCATCATCCTCATGAATCTCAATTGCCCTAAGAACCACCTTGCATGTGGGAAAGCTTGTGCATCATGTAGTGATGCATAAGGGTCCACTTCATCAATTACAAGTGAACCTTTGAGATTCCACTAAGATCCACATTATTTTTTGAGGTTCAATAAACAACTTTCATGTGTTCTACTACCTATAGGTAGAGACGTAAGTTGCTTTGATTGAGCAATAAAAAGTCTAATATTTTGCAAGAAAAATGTACCCAAATTTCCTTCACAAGGTGAGATGTTATGTGGCTTAACACCTTTGCTCAAAATGTGTGACAAGTATGCCATGATTTCTCATCACTCACTTTGTTGCAACACTAGTCACACTTAAATTTTTTTTTGACCTTTGTTACCTCTTTAAGTATAAAGCTTTGATTGTACTAAACCTTGAATCCAAGGAGTTAAAAGTTGAAGGCACAATTACAACATGATGAAAAAAGGTGTGGGATATAAAACAAGCTTGAATAGAAAACACAAGATGTAGCAATGCAAAGAACTAATGGGCTTAGGATACGAGAATTGCACAAAAAGAAACACAGAAAACAACCTCATAAGATTATCATAATATCGAAACCATATTAATATCAAAACCCTAAAACCTTAAAACATCTTCAAGTTTTTCAAAACATTTTCATGAAACAATTGATTGCATGGGAAAACAGATTCAAGTTTTCCCAACTGGTCCTATCAATTTTGTTCATGAGCCAGCTTTTGTTTTTTCTTTTGAAATAGGGAAGTACCCATCCCACATTTTTCCTTTGTTTCTCTTCGGACCCATTTCGCTTCAGAAAAAGCTTCAAACCAATTGCAAAAAACATAACATAGGACAGAGAAAGCAGCTGCCTTTTGTTTGACCTCTCTCCGGGAGCAAAGCAAGAAGATTGTCAATTGCAAACCCAAGTTCTAGAAGAAAGAAAGAAAATATGCAATTGCAAACCCAAGTTCTAGAGGAAAGGAAGGAAATTTTGCAATTGCAAACCAAAGTTCTGGAAGAAATGAAGGAAATTTGAAATTGCAAACTCACATCCTCTAAAAACACTTCACAAAGACTGGTATGAATTCTTTTTGCCCAGACAGTCCTTAGTCATCACCATCATCATCAATCAAAGTCATAGCAATCATCATCACAATCACAGATTGATAGTTTCAGAGGTTTCTCACAAACAAGAAGGTATTGTAATGCCAATTGTTTGGGCAATATCAATTGCATGTTGGCTCCTCATCCTGCTTCAAAGTAGTTGCATAGCATTGCTTGCCAATCCAATATCCAAAAGCAACTCAGTTTCTCCCTCTTAACACAAACTAAGTTATTTCTTGACTGCCGAAATTCTGAAATAATACTGCTCAACCTTTTTTTCTGAAGTAGATACAATGTTTTGGCCTAAAACTGCCAATTGTCCATGGCAAGTACTTGCAGGATGCCTGCTCTATATGGATTTTGCAATTACCTCTTGAAGGGGCAATGCTCAAGAGATGTTGAAGAAGCATTTTCCCATGTTCATGGGTGTGGTAGTACATGGCAGCAGGAGGGTATGTGGACCTCTCTAATCACATAAGCCCAGGTTGGAGAACCAAAGTTGGAGGAATATGGATGGTGCAAACATGTGTGCAGGCAATTGGGTTTGTGTTGTTGATTTCTATGGGGAGCTTGAAATGTCATGTCATGAATGCTGCAGCAGCACCGATCCAATTTCCTATTGCTCCTCAGTTATGCTTTATGCACATTCTTTCTTTGCAGGACGTGAAGATTTCAAAGCTGAAGAAGCCTCCTGATCATCAAGAAGGTGAGAAGTTCTTTTTAAGGGTTCATGCTTCCCTTGAAGACTTGGGCATTCCTGAGGCCACAGGAGTTGCAGCGTTTTGGGTTTCAGAAATTTGCATGTATATGCATCTAAAATGCATGTCCACAGCTTCAGTTTAGTCATTTTCTGAGGCATCCATTACTGGGTCTCTAAATCTCAGGAATCTAGGTCATCTGGCAGGATGCTCACTGGCTCTTTATGCACGTTCTGAAGAACAGAACTACTGTGGTTTACCTTCTTGAGTTCCTACTCGGTTATTTTCAATTGACGCAAAACAATCACTGAAAACAAAAAGATCTGAAATATAGATTTGCTTGAGAGAGTTTTTCCAGAGAGAAAGTTTTAAAAGAGCAGGTACAAACTACGGGACATGATTCGAGGTTGAGAGGGATTGATTGATGCATTGGGATGGATGGATCCCAGGAATTGGGTTGAATGTGAGATTGCAGTCAAAGTCGATCCCAAAGATATCCAATCCCTCTTGGGTGTGGCTGATCTGATATTGATGCAGATCTGCCCATTTTGAGCTTCTCATGTAGCATGCATCACCAATCTTCACTTTTTTTTCTTTGCCCTGAAATGAAGCAACATCTGAACAGGAGGAGTAGATCGATCAGCAGCTTGCATCTCAAACCCATTGTTATGGTACATAGCCGCATCGCAGAAAACGTAATTTCACTTTGTAGCTTTGCTCTATAATCCTGTAACACAGCAGAATCTGATCAATCGTGCACTAGACCACACTAACACAATGTAATAATGCATGTAATTGGGTAATGTATTAGTACTACATACAAAATGTCAAGTTGGTGGGGGGTTAGGGTTTAGGGTTCATTTTCTTTTGAATCAGAGTCAAGAGTATAATCAGTTTACATCTTTTCTACTTCCAGATTAAGTGTGTGTTGCTCAACATGGGATTGCTCAACTCTGCCTTTGATTGATTAAATTCAAACAAAACTATGACCACCCGCAAGTTTGGGTCCAACATAAACATGTTCAAAGAGTTTTGTAGCTCAAATGCAAATGTGTAGCAGACACCAAAGTAGGATTTTGGGTTTTGGGTATTCTTTGGTGAAGAGATCTAAACCCCATTTGTGTTTCATATATATGACATAACAATCCAGGGTTCTTTGAAGTTTGTTCACTTGCAAATATAGCACAATTTCATGAATGATGCTATTATCTCATTAGTACCGTACCTGGCCACTACTTATGTTTTCATTGTCTTGTCAACAACATAAACTCACAAGAACCTAAATATGATCATATTCAATTCAATTCATGTGTCATCTTTTACATTTTTCTTGAACTCATAAAATTGGAAAAATGGAGACAAATTTGATTTGGCATTTGAACAAACATTGGGATTATGGGTAGGAAGATGCAATTTATTTTTTAAAAACCCCCTATTTTGGCCTATATAGTCCATGGTCCATGAGACTATCATGCCAATAGCTTGAAAGGTCAATCACATGTTGTTAGGGAAATTGCAGCTAGGGTTTTCTGTTTTCAATTTTGTGATATAAAAAATTTGGTGAAATTTTGCACCCAAAAAAAGAAAAAATTAATTGAACATACAAATGAAAAAATAAATCCAAAATTTTGCCAATTTTTGTTGAAAAAATACAAAAAATTTCCCCAAGAAAAATAATGGTTGCAACTTGTTGTGAGGAGATTAAGCTTGTTGTTTTTTCCTGGCAAAATTTCGCTATTTTTTGACAAAGAAATTGGGAAAATTTTGGAAAATTAGCCTATTGTACATCTCAAATTTTTATCCTAGGATATATTGCTACAAAGCAAGAAGCCATTGCTACAACATCATGAACAATTTTACTACAAAATCAAACCCAATATAGACTTATTTGTAAAGTCATCCTATTTTTGGAGCCTTGTGTTGAGCTTGCATTTTTTTTTTGGGTTTCATCTTGAGTTTTGAGTTACCTACAAAATCACCTTGATAGTCAACTAATATCAAAACTCAAGATGGAAAGCATGAAAGGAAAAGCACTATGCTTCAAATATTTGATATTGT
>Ga0209208_10012034_pt1 | contig 11021 bp, 4 predicted proteins | sample S1TSphfallax_3_FD_187694 | JGI IMG/M metagenome (GOLD analysis project Ga0209208, IMG submission 187694) | Host-associated microbial communities from peat moss isolated from Minnesota, USA - S1T2_Fd - Sphagnum fallax MG (SPAdes) (version 2) | ecosystem: Host-associated > Plants > Peat moss >... | reverse complement strand
ATTGCACGCTATAACATGGGCCCCAGTTACACTACAAAAGTAGTAAGACGTTTTTGCCACAGTTCTATCCACTTTACAAGCAAGCAATACCCTACTACATTTTTATTGCAACTCATCACATCTAGCTTGTAAGGAAGGTTGTTTGATTGTGTTGTATGTTTTGTTTCTCATGTTCAAATCTCCCAAATCCCAGCACTCCCTCTTGCTACACCCTTGTACCATTGGAAAGCCCTTAATAAGTAGGGGTGCACGAAGGTGGTTTCTCAATGTATAGACTTATGGTTGCAAGAATCGTTGAATATTGAACAATTTTGTCATTGTATTGTTAGACTTACAGTGCAAAATTTATTGAATGTTGAAATTTCTTCTCATTGAAAGTTCAATAAAATCAAAATTGAATTTTTTCTCAAAATTGAGATGCACTTCTAGTACTATTGGAAAGCCTTTCATGAGTGGGATTTTACGGAGGTGATTTCATCATTTCCAGACCTATGATGTGCAATATATTGAATTTTGAGTACTCTTTGTCAATGGAAATTCAACCCAAGTAACTAGTTTTGAAGGGAGTAATTAGTTGGGTAATGAGTTCAGACTTTGGCCAGTTGCAGAAACCACAATAGATATGTGACATGAATCATGAAAGTTTATGATTTTATTTAATAAAATTAAGTGAGAAAGAAAATGGTCCTTTCCAAGTTTAATGATTTTTTTCACACATGATATAAGAAAATTTTCATAAAATAATTCCCCTAATAACCCTATTATTATTGTAAGATGCCATTGACTTATTATAGGGTATATTTCTATGATTTGTGAGAAAACTTCTTATCAAAGTACATCGTTCGCAAGTTTAGCAAGTTTAGAATGAAAAGGGAGGTTTTAATTTGGAACACTAACGCAAGTTGCCATGGCTATTAAATCTAGGTCTTGTTTCCTTGGTGAATTTTCACAATTGACTCAAGCAAAAACCTTTTCCAAAACCAATGCCTCCTCCACGCAACCTCCATTTCCCGATCAGCACTCCTTTTGTTTCAGGGAGGGAAAGAACACAAAACTTGTGCAACAATCACACATGTAACAAATAGTAGAAAAAAGCCCCACTTAAAGGAACACAACATGGACAAGCTTGTTTCAAACGCTAAGAAATTCAATAGATAATTCATAGAAATTGTTCACAAACCTCATTTCAAGTGGGAAAATCTTGCTAGGAATCATACAAAGCCCATCGCAATGCATATGCAAATATGAAGACATGTCCAAATAACACTTTGCAGAGCCTCAAGTGAACACAATAAGTTTCTTCCACCTCTTATTCCCATTGAAAGGATTATAACAATTCCAATTTACACATGAAACAATCCAAAACATTGATATGATTGTTAAGAATTAAACAAAACTTAACAATACTTTATGCATCATGAATTTTAATGAATTGTATAAGATCTTTGTCTTCTTATATGTAGGTTGGATGTAAATCATACATTATAGGTGATGGAAAATTAATTCAAAACATATAAAAATAAATTTAAAATTGCCACTTGTAAGTTGTGGCCATAAAGGAACACTCAATTAATTTGGAAGGATTTTATCATATAAACATACATCACATTATTCCTTACATATTATATATCACAATGCATCAAATCTATTGACATAGCACTAGAGAGCCAAGGTTCTATAATATCATATTTATGCATAAACAATGAACATGGTAATATTTATTAAATATTTATATTTTTACATATTGTCGTACTTTTCCTACATTAATTTCTGTACAAGCATTTACAAAAATGTGTAATTGATCAATTTCTTGTCAGTTGGAATGGGAGGTTATCCTAAAACCTTGAAATTACCAAAAATCTCGACATGGTCCAAATGCCATGACAATTTGCATTCAAATCAAATATCATAGGAAGTCCTAATCGAAATATCAAGTGGAAATCTTGCACCGCAATGCCCAAGCCCTAGAAAAAACGATCTAGTTATAAATAAATCATCCAAATTTTTCATCCAAAGTTTTGAACTTCCTATTACAACAAGGGCCACATGGTCTAATCCTTTGAAAGTGGAACAAAGAGAACCATTTCTATAATTTTATTATTGAATTATTGACCCCCAAAAAAAAAATGTGTGCACAACTTGCACAACTTGTTGAACTCAAGGGAGGTTGTGAGGAAAAAAAGGCAATAAGTGTACAACTTGTGCAACTTTATGGAGGTTATATGAAATAAGGTAACAAATGTTTAGGAGGTTGAGTAAAAACATTTGATGGTCCTTGTGTCATAATTTGTAGCTTGTACCTTGCACAAAAGTTTGGATAGGGAAGGCACAATGTATTTGCATGTAACTAGCTTGTTGTTTTAGTGTGGTGTAGTGCTATGTGAGTTCACATCAATGCATGTCACAAGGTTTGGGTTTAACAACCTTGCATACAAGCACAGCTTCAACGTGTAAGTGATATTTCACATGCATTTCATTGATGTATAGTTGAATTACTAGACCTTTTTCATGTTGTTCTTATGTTCATGAAACTTTTTTGTGGTCTATACTCACAACTTCAAAAAGAGGATAGATTGCGTGAAAAATCTATTGTTTTCAATGTTGATGGTACTACTTTGCTCTTGATTTTGGCCTTCATGATTAAAAACATACATTTTTTTTATAAGTAGAACATGTTGTTTTTTCAGTTGTAGATTTTGGTGAAGGTGATAAGGGGATTGATTGAAAAGCTCCCTACTGTTCATGACTACATTGATTTTGGCATGTGAGCACATGACAAAATATGTTTGTTATTGTTATAAACATATATACATCCATGGTGGATTTCTTTTATTGTTGATTAATGTCATGGTAGCTTGACAATACTATTCATGGTAAAGTTGTTGTGAATCACCAACCTCACATCAATCTTTTAAAGGAGGATTATCTAATATAATGTTTAATTCTTTTAGGAATTGCAATTAGATTTCAAATTTTCTAATAGTTTATGTTAGTTGACAGAATGGCAACCATATTAAAATATGCAAAATATGGAATAGGTTGAACTCCCAAATATGTCATATGTATTCCAATCAACGTGGTTTTAGGAGTTGTCTTTTGGATATTATCATTATGAATTGTTTTTATCACTACCTTTTGCAAATGGGGTTGTTAATGGGTTCAATTTTTTCTTTCCATTTGGCATATAATACAATCTATGAGGTTTGAAAGATTATTGTGATTTCTTTTGACATTTGCATTTATTGTAGTTCCTAGTTGCAAGTTTTTCTTTCAGATTAATCTTACATTTCAGAAAAGTTATGTGCCAAAATTAAAGAAATGTGCATTGGCTAGAAATTGTCCATCTTTTTCTTGATAACTCACAATTTTTTTTGATAACTCGTAATGATGAACAATCTTTTTCTTGAATTCATAATTCTTGTTCATTCATCCTTTAATAATTCACAACTCTAAGCATTAATGGTTCAACAATGAAGAAATGTTCCCCTAATTAAAATAGTAAAACAATTATATGAAGGTAAAAATTGGTTCATCAACATGTTGGTTCACGAAAATGCGAAGTTTGCAATAATAGAATAAAAACGTAAGATCCATGGAGGTTTTAGTCATAGGAGATCTCCAAATTTGCCAAGACATCGACAACTTGGGCATGGTAATATGTATGTAAATTATTTTACTGATAACCTCGTATATGATGGGAATTATTTTAGAAGGCAATATAAGTTGACTAAAGCTTTTATTTTGAGAATTATGGACACATTCATGCTGCCTACGATGTATATTTTTCCTTAAGGCAACATGATTCAGGTGTGCAAGGTTTGTCTAACATTCAAAAATGTAATATAACATTAAGAATGTTTGCTTATGAAATGGTTGCAAACACAATTGATGAAGATTACAAGTTCGGCAAGAGCACAACCATGGAAGCTATAAATCACTTTAATATAGGAATTTGAACTTGGTTCAAGTCTACTTACTTAAAATAACCAACATGAGCTATCCTCACAAAGTAACAAACGATTAGTGAAGCTAAAGATTGTCCAAATACATGTGGATCCATTCGCAACATGCATTACCAATGGAAAAATTGCTTTGTGAATGGTGCCCATCTTATTTTGAAATTGACATGGGTTACGACATGTTTAAAAATTTACATTTTTCAATACTGCATGTTTAGATTGATAAGGTTTTTGAGTTCAATTTTTGGGCTTAATATGGTCATTAGGGTAGATCAGCTAGCAACTGAACATTTCAGCATTTAGGGTAGGCTAGATCCAATGGAAAGGTTTCGTTATTTTTGGTGTCCAAACCAAACTTGAACCCCTTCTCTTGGCACATTTAACACACTAACAATTGTCAAAAATGGATTAGATATGAGAAAATTATCGCCCCCAAAATAAAAGGGGGGAAGAAGTCAGAAAAAGTTCTCATTGAACACTACCAAAGCCTGTTTTAGAACACCCAAAACACTCTTTGTATGGTGTTCTATTGCTATTAGAGTTCAATGATGATTTATAGAATTTCAAGTGGCACTTTTATAGCACGTTAAATTGTTTTGAATGAAGAAGAAATAAGAAAGTTATGAAGTTTGAAAGTAAGAGGGGTCCGAAGAGAGGGAAAAAAAACCAAATTTTGCAAGTTCGAAGAACTTATTTTCCTTCTTGTTATTTTTTATTACTCCTTTTCCTTTGCACTTCAGAAATGATTTATAAGGCTTGAAGTAGCACTCCGCTAACATTTTAAATCACTCAAAATGAAGCACATATGATGAATATATAAATGTTTAATCATCGGCAGGTGACTGGTGATGGGCTGGTCACTTCCCTTCACTCAAAAAGGTGAAGGTATCATCAAGGTGGGTGTGGGTTCACCCTGGGCATTGTGTACATGTGCTGGTTCACGTTTGCTAATAGCCCCCTTGTTTTGCTGCGGAAATACAGCCAGTCAGCCTTGTAATGTTGACTCCTCTATTGTTAAAGGTAATTTTGAAAAAAATGTTTAAAAGACCAATAAAAGTAGCCTTCTAATGAAAGTGGTTATCCACATGAGATAAATAAGAGTCGGGTGGTTTTTGCCTTTGAGGAAGAAATCCAATCCTGATATTGATTCCACAAAAGAATCCAACTCCAAGTCCGGTTCCAGTCTGGTTCTTGAATAAGAAAATTCAGGTGTTGGTTTCAATTCCAGTTTTGCAAATCAGACCCGGTTATGGTTCTGGGTAACTTTGGTCTGAAGCCAGTGGTTATATTGCCAATTAACTTCGGTTGTAGACCACTTTTTCCCCAAAAGAAATAATTTTGAAAACATTGTGAATCTGGTTCTAGAATTGGGTCTTGGTTCCAGTTCCAGACCTATTATCAGTTCTAGAACCAGGTCTGGGTTCCAGTTTTTGTTCCAGAACTGGGTCCAGTTTTAAACCTGGGTTTGAGTTCCAGGTCCCAAAATCAAGAGCTGGTTGCGATTTGATTCTCAGTAATTGGAACCAAAGCAACCATAATCTAAGTGGCCAAACCAGGTAACCATCCAACACTGAAGTAAACCCATCTTTGGCACCAAAATATTGCCCATATCTAATTGTTTATTTGTGAGGGTGGCAAGTATCACATTAGCAGGTGGTTGCATTTTAGCCAGTATAGCTCAGTTGATGGCAGAAGAAAATTTAAATATGTAGCCTCAAAGCTTTGCTTAATTTGACTACTGGGCTCATTCAATGTTTTTTCCTTAAAAAAACAATTTATCCCTCATATTTAAGAGCTGCTCCACCATGGGCAGCCCCACACCAGCATTTCTTTTCAAAAGGTTTTAAAAGAAAGAAGGAAGGAGGACCCTGTATATAAAAAAGCAGGGATGGGAGCGTACCCACAAGAAATACAAGGCAAATAAAAGCACCAAAACACAACCCCGAAAAGAACATAATAATCAAGACACCACTAATACACAAATAAAATAGAAGACCCTAAACTGGAAAACAGTGCTTGTGAGAGGGAGAAGGTTACTTCACTCCAAGTAATGAAGGATTGAATATTAATATGCGAGAGAGAGAGAGAGAGAGAAGGCTCCTTCTTTCTGACTAAGGAATGATAGATTATTGATGATAGATTAGAAGTTGCACACTGCTTGCAAGAGAGAGAGAAGGCTCTTTGACTGAGTCTAAGGAATGATAGGTTATTATTTTGTTGAATACAGAAGAGTTGCACACTGCTTGCAAGAGAGAGAGAAAGCTCCCTGACTAAGTCTAAAGAATGATAGGTTATTATTTTGTTGAATATGAAAGTTGCACAGTGCTTGCAAGAAAGAGAGAGAAGGGTCCCTGACTGAGTCTAAGGAATGATAGATTATTAATATGTTGAATACGGAAGTTGCAGAGCACCACACATGAGAAGGGGCCTAATATGAAAATAACAATGTATCCTTGAATTACATTCAATTGCAAACCAGTCCAATATGCAATTTGAGCACCCAATTAGGGTCACATTGAACTCACATCCATGAATATGCACCATGAAGGATGGATGGTAAGTGATAAGGAAACAGTTTTCTGTTGGGGTTCAGTTCCCGTGCTAACCATGGTGGTTAGCTCAGTTGCTTTTTTTTTCCACTCCCTACCTACTAACAACCCACAAGCAGATTGTTAGTATGTAGGTAGTCAAAATGGCCCTTCCTTATGAATCTATAAATACACATCAGGGAACCCATTGTAAACTTGATGCGGACAAAGTGAAAACTTGATAGGAACAACCTATACCCCCCACGTAAAATCCACAAAAACCTATTACCCCCACGTAGTCTATCCACCACCCCCCAGTTGGGAAAAAACTGGGTCTAAGCCTAGGGGGTGCCCTGGAGAAAATGGGTGAAGAACCAGGGCCCAGGGCTGAAGGATGTGCAAGGCAAGCTTCTTGCCCATTGAAACTGAGCTGGTTCTTCTGACAGATTCTAATTATTATATTAGTTGCAGACAATCACTTATTCACACACACTAGTACACTAGAACACTTGAGGTCCCCTATTGTAGTGGAGGGTGATAGTTCAGTACCATGCACATTAATGAAGTTGGTGAAGTGGGAGGGAAGTGCATGTGGTTTACTAGCAGTTGGAAATTAGTGAATGAAGGGAGAAAAAATACCCAGGTCAATATTTGATGCATTCTATTCCGGTACATGCATAATAGGTTTGCCCAAAACATAATTTTAAGAAAACAAACGAAAAAGTTGCAATAAATATCATATCGAAATCCACGGTGAATGAACATTATGGTTTTAAGGTGAAAAGACCAATAGGTTGAATGCAAAATACGAGGTCCATCATAAGTTTCCTAGGTGCATTCCAATGTCGGGCAATTCATAGAAATCAAGTGAGAATCATCTCAATTTTTCAAGGCTGTTCTCACTGTAAATTTCATGGATTATCATTTTTTTTCACACAAAGGCTGAAATTTGAGTTTGTAGGTTCTCACTAAGTTGAGAAGCGAGCATCATGAGGATCGATCATGTTTTCTTTGTTAAAAATACTTGATACTCGGGGAAGGTTTTGGGTTTAAAATACCAACCCCAATTCTCACCCTTGTATATAGGAAAAGCAACTTCAAAAATGCATGTCAGGTGTCAAGTGAATGTTAAGAAAAAACTAGTTTCAATGATTTTTCTTAAAATTTTGAGACTCAAGTTCCCATGTGGGTCGAACCTAGGTTTGGTTTTCAACCCAAGAGATAGTAAAGTTTTCCATAAAATAAAGAAACAAAAATCATAAAATCATAAAAAGGATAAGATTTCTAAAACCCAGTGAAAAAAATACAATGGACTTAAATAGAATGCAATCAAAATTCAAGCTTTAAATTTCATCCTTTTTATCTTTTTTTAATCACTTTGAACTAATCAATATTCTTCACTGGCAATGGTAGTTGTACTGCAACTATAAATGTTTTCAAACTATGTGCATTAAATCCTAAGTTTCAACATTTTATTCGCATATTTTTAGAAAGTGTTATTTACAACAGTGAACTTAGAGCTGGAAAGAGGGTTCATGGATGAAAGAAAGGCACCAAATAGGTCAAAGAAAGTTCATTTTGTGAAAAATTAGGATTTTTAAAAAATTTAAGAAGTGAATTTATGAAAACCAATTGTTCTAAAATGAATGAATCGAGTCCCTTGAGAACTGAATTATAATATATATTTAAAGAGATTGAGAACCAGGTTGATTTTCTCCAACATTAAGTTTTTAAAAAAATCAAAAACTGACTTAATTCTCACATAGAAGCATATAGAACCAAAATCGACAATTCTTAAAAAAAAGTGGAAACTGCCCCGCACTGGAGCATTCCTTCCATTCTTCAACCAAATGTGAATCATCCTAAAAATATAACTTAGGTTACTTCTTACTGTTTAAATACATGAATATGCATTTAAGCCTATCATGTGCACATAAAGAAAAAAGCATTTTTCAACCAACACTTCTTCCAATGGGGTGTGAAACATCGTATATGCCAAAAGATGATATTTTTCCAATATTCAAAAACATTCTTCCTTGCAAATTTTCATGAGCATGTTTTTGCAACAATTGGATATAGATAGGATTTTTCTTCAACAAATCATTGATGTCTTTGGCATAGCTCTAAGCCCACAATAATTGATATTCTTACTTGGTTAAGTTGCAATAAGGGTATTCTTGTTGGCTCTTAGTTATAAAGTGTATGGTGATTTCTCCTTATTACCAGGTTTATTAAGAGTCATTCATTGAAACTCCATAACATTGTTTGTTGACCGACTCAGAAGTTACTCCTGAATGGACTGTATTTTTCTAAGTTAAGGCCTTTCAAGACATCTTCCCTTCCTAGCCTTGAACTTATTATTCTTGGTGAAATTATTGTTAAGGCTTAAAGAGATGATGTTCCCATTACTCCAAAGACTCATGATGGTTATTTTTTATTTTCCTAGACAACTAGTGGACACTTTATGAAATTTCAAATTTTATTTTTTATTAGCTAAAAGATGATGCTTCAACTTTGATAAGGAATACCGGAGCTCTAAGATTGTTCATCAAAGCTAAACCTCTATTTTTGAGGTGGGCATGGCCATCGAATGGGCCATTAACAAACATAGGAACTCTTGTGTAGCAAGCAAGGTAATATTGAACACAATTTTAGGTTCAAAGGTGCTACTTGATGTTTTTTGGCATGAATGACGACCCCATCAAATGGTGTCTTCTTCCACCTTTGTATTTCCTTGATTCATGATTCATTCTTTGATGTGGCTAGAGGTGCTCCCTTCCCCATGGGATTTCTCCTCATGAAGGTGTAGGTACATGTGTAGGTGTTGATTCACCTTCCTTCATACAGCTATGCATTCACATTTTCGAGCGAGGTCTAGCATTAGAGGCTAAAAGTGATCCCCGAAATGTTAAATTTACACTTGGAGACCTTCATCTCGTCTTAAGGATACTATATGCTGGTGGCAATTTGGGCACACAAGTGTTGAAACAATTGTCAAGGCATTTTGACACCTCACCTTTTGTCTTCCAAGTTTTTTGCATGGAGATAATAAAAAATTTCAGCAATTTCAAAACATAAAAGGTACATAAGTTAGTAAAAAGATGACGTGTTTAGGCAAAACAGGAAGGAGAACAAATAGATAAGCAAAAAGCCTTGTGGCATTTAAAAGCCTTTCTTAGGACTTTCAATACTCAAGCTAGAAATACTTGGGAAATATCCCAGTTCTTGAGGTAGTAGAAATGACTATCTACTTTGAGGCTTGTTGGGGGTTTTCCTAGCAGTTTGAAAAACAGGGAAATTTCCTCATTTCTTGGAGGTGGGAATGTAACTTGTTGTGTAATTTGATTACACAAGTACTTGGGTAAATGTTTAAATGGGGTATAAAATTCCATAATGGGTATAAAATTTCCCCATGTGATGTTGTTTTGTTGTGATTAATTGTGGAATCACATGGGGAACCATGTGATTTTGTTTCCTTGTGATTTTGTTCCTTTTGATTATTTGGGGAACCTTGTGATGGATAAATTTTAAAAAGTTTCTTGATTAGTTTCCTTTTGGTTAGTATATAAAGAGGTGTTTTGTGACCTTGAAGGACACCTTCATTTTGTACCAAAGTTATGTTATGAATACCAAGTTTGTGAGAATAGAAGTTTTGGATTTTTAAAAGCTTTTGGTTTTGAATAGTTTTGGTGTTGTTTGTGTGTAGTTCATGGTAGGAGAATAGTGAAGCTTACATAGTCAATAGAAAAGTGGGAGGATAATTTTACAACCAAGAACATATATTTCATAGCTATGTAGTAATCATACATAGTTTCGGTCCTAAACCCGTTCATATTGTGCAGGAAAAGAGATTGTCTTTGGACACCAGCAGGGATTCCAACACTCGCAGTACCTCAAGGAGGAAAGGGAAATTTCCCCATTTCTTGAGGTGGGAGAAGAAACTCTCTTTAGAGGCCAAGATTTTCAACATTTCGAGTACCTTCCACTTGTTGGCAAATACCTGAAAGGAAAATATGGAAATTTTCACATTTCTTGAGGTGGGAGAAGAATCAAAAGACTATCTGTGGACACCATGATTTTCAAGACTTATAGTACCTTCCACTTGTTGACAAATACCTCAAATCATGGGATGGTCTGAAGATAGACATTCCTCATTCAAAGATTGTTGTCTTTTTATTAGGATAACGAGTAAGTAAACCCATTTTGCATGCAAAATGATCAGGAGAAAGGTTTTATCACCTTTGAAACCTTCTCCAAAGAATGCCTTTTGATTGGCCACAACGGGATGATAATAATTCATCTTTCACTCTACACTATCTAATGTTTTCAAATGTTTTATAAATAAGGATGACATTGGTAGAGGCTCACATATCAGGTGTGGGTATAGATACTCTTAATTTAATAGCCAAGAAAAGGGTCACAAATACAGTAAATATTGCAAGTTTTTTTTTTGAGTTTTTAAGGTAATTTTTATTTATGGATTTAGGTCCAAATCTTGGAACACTTTTTAATTTTGAAATCTGCTTGAAATTAA